>Ga0134128_10000067_pt1 | contig 144066 bp, 131 predicted proteins | sample KB31754_FD_96462 | JGI IMG/M metagenome (GOLD analysis project Ga0134128, IMG submission 96462) | Terrestrial soil microbial communities with excess Nitrogen fertilizer from Kellogg Biological Station, Michigan, USA - KB3-175-4 | ecosystem: Environmental > Terrestrial > Soil > Unclassified ... | reverse complement strand
GAAGGAGAGCTAAAACCAGGAAATCAATTACACTTATCCACAACCTTCCGCAGTGCGGGAGGCATGTCGTCCCTGGTCAAAATTCAGTCGGCGCAGCTGGTTAAAATTCGGTCGGCGGGAACAATGATGGCCTTCAACATGCCCATGACGCGCGCGCGCAATGACGCACCGTACGCAAATTTTTGCATACGTCCTCTACTTTCTTTTTTAAATTGTGACGACGCACGGCCGCTTTCCCGGGAAGGAAGGCTCCAGGGAAACTGACAGGCGGAGTTTATTTACTACTGAGGAAAATTACGGCTTGCGGCATTCCGGACGATCGCAATCCGGCTTGACGCACTGGATTGCCTCGAAAGATTTGCCTTCCCCTGATACTGCTTTTTATTGTTTACTTCGATTGCTTAAATTTCAATGAACGCTTTACCAAATTCGGCGTTTTTTGAAACCAAGCCAGCACCTTATTAAGTGCATTCATTATCAAGCACTGCTTTATTTCTGTAAATCGAACGTTTCAAGCGCTTAGAATATACCAGAAGTTTTATCGCTTTTTTCGTTTAACACGATATTTAACAAACTAATTACAGGCGAAAAATCCATGGGCCGTGCCAAGCACTCCCCCACAAGAGCCGCATCAGGTGCTTGAACACGAAATGAGCACCACTCGTTGAGCACCGGGGAGAGAAGGAAAAACCGGCAGAAATATTTCGCCGTTTTGCTTGCCATGTTTGCGTTGGCAAGACGCATCGGCTGGTTGAAACCCGCACCGCTTTCACACGGCCTGTAACATTTGCCGTAGCCTTACGCGGTTATTTGCTGCGGCCGCGCGATAGCAGCGCGCAAGCATATTTTGCTGATGCTGCTGAAGACACCCCCAAAGCGGGCGAAGAAATTGAAGCAAAAGTCGGGGATAGGTGTTATGCAATAGCACCCCAGAAACCAAAAAACCTTATAAGTCGCAGAGACCTATAAGGTTTTTTGGTAGGCACGATTGGACTCGAACCAACGACCCCTACCATGTCAAGGTAGTGCTCTAACCAGCTGAGCTACGCGCCTAAAGAAGCGAGATTATAGCCGCATATTCCTGCGTTTGCCAAGCCCCCACCAAAAATATTTCGCGGAGGCATATTTTCATGCCCTGCCCTGCTGCGACAGCAGCCAGCGATTGATCCAGCCCAACCCTTCGGAAGTCCCGGCCTTGGGGCGATATTCACAGCCGACCCAGCCGCTGTAGCCCAGCTCATCCATCAGGGCAAACAGATAAGGGTAATTGACTTCGCCCAGGTCAGGCTCATGCCGCTCTGGCACACCGGCGATCTGCATGTGGGCGATGCCTGCGATATCGCGCCGCATTTTGGCCGCCAGGTCGCCTTCGACGATCTGGCAGTGATACAGGTCGAACAAGACTTTCAGGTTGGGCGCGCCGACGTCTTTGCAGATTGCCTGTGCCTCATCCTGCCGGTTCAGGAAGTAGCCCGGCATGTCGCGCCGGTTGATCGGCTCGATGACGATGGTGATGCCGTGCGGCGCGGCCTGCTCTGCGGCGTAGGCCAGGTTTTGCAGGTAGACCGCTTCATGGTGGGCCACATCCTGCCCTGGTTTGACCAGGCCGGCCATGACATGCAGGCAGCGGTTGCCCAGCACGCTGGCATAACCCAGCGCGCGCTCCATGCCACGGCGGAATTCCTCCTCGCGCCCTGGCAGGCAGGCGATGCCGCGCTCGCCTGCGGCCCAGTCGCCCGGCGGGCAATTGAACAGGGCTTGCACCAGGCCATGCTCGTCAAGGCGCGAGCGGATGTCGCCGGCCAGGCAAGAGTAGGGAAACAGGAATTCAACACCGTGGAAGCCGTCAGCCGCCGCTGCGGCGAAGCGGTCGAGGAATTCGTGCTCGTTGTACATCATGGTGAGATTGGCGGCGAACTTGGGCATGGCGCGATTTGGGGATAAGAAAGGAGGAATTCCGGTAAACTTGCTGAAGACATTACAGCCGACAATATTTCATAGCAGATGCACAACCATAGCCATAGCGATATCAATCACTTGCATGCCCACCGTGGCGGCGACGCCCGGCATGAGCACGTCGTGCAACACCGCAGCCTGGGCGTGCTGGCCTGGGCACTGATCATGACGCTGGGCTTTGCCGGCGTGGAAGTAGCGGCCGGCTTCATTTCCAATTCGCTGGCGCTGATCTCCGACGCTGGCCATATGGTAACCGATGCCCTGGCGCTCGGCTTGGCCCTCTTGGCCCAGGTGATCGCCAAGCGCCCGCCTTCACCCAGGCATTCTTTCGGTTTCGGCCGTGCCGAAGCACTGGCAGCCTTCGTCAATGGCCTGGTCATGCTGGCCGTCATTGCCTGGATTGCCATTCAAGCCGTAGAGCGGCTGGCCGCGCCGGAACCGGTGCAAGGCGGCATGGTGTTTGCCATCGGCAGTGTCGGCTTGCTGGTCAATGTGATCGTGGCCTGGATCCTGTCGCACGACCAGGAAAGCGTCAACACCAAGGCAGCCATGGTGCATGTGATGGGCGACCTGCTCGGTTCGGTTGCGGCCCTGGCGGCCGGCGGCATCATTTATTACACCGGCTGGCTGCAGGCCGACCCGCTGCTTTCGATTGCGGTGTCGTTGATGCTGCTGCGTTCCACCGTCAATGTATTGCGCGAGTCCTACCACTTCCTGATGGAAGGCGTGCCGCATAACGTGGATTACGTGCTGGTGGGCAAAGAACTGGAAAGCGTGACCGGCGTGATTTCCGTGCATGACTTGCATGTGTGGGAAATGACACCGGGAGAACCAGCCCTGATCGGGCATGTGGAAGTGCGCGACCTGCAGGAATGGCCGACCGTGCTGCGCGAGATCAAGACGATGCTGCTGGAACGGCATGGCATCGACCACGTGACCTTGCAGGCGGAATTGCCCGACATGGTGGGCGGGCAGCACTAGCCCCCTGCCTACTGCCGCCGCGCCTCCATCACCCCATCGACTTCGCCGATCAAGCCCAGGGCGCGCTGCAATTGCGCCGTCGAGCCGATCTCGGCCGTGAAGGCCATGCGTGCCTGCCCTTTGGCACTTTGGGTACTGACGCCGATGACGTTGATTTTTTCGCGCAGGAAGATATCCGAAATGTCGCGCAGAAGACCTTGGCGGTCCTGTGCCAGCACGAACAGGTCGACCGGGTAGACTGTCTGCGCCTGCGCCTGCCCCCATTCGGTATCGATGACGCGTTCAGGAGCCTGCGCCTTCATTTCAGCAAAATTCTTGCAGCTAATGCGGTGGATCGACACCCCTTTGCCGCGCGTGACGAAGCCGGCAATCGGGTCCGGCGGCGCGGGTTTGCAGCACTTGGCCAGCTGCGTCATCAAGCCTTCCGTACCCACCACCAATACGCCCGACTTGGCGCCCTGCACCACGCTGGACGCCTTGCTCTTGCGTGGCACCACGACGTCGGGCGCATGGCTGTGCTTGTTGTGCGCGTGGCGCGCCGGGTCGTCGGCGTGCAATGCCTGCTCGACGTGGCGCAGGCTGAATTCATCCTTGCCGACGGCAATGAACAGGTCGTCGGGCTTGCCGAAGCCCAGCTTGTGCGCCAGTTCTTCGAGGTTGACCGCCGTCTTGCCTTCTCGCTGCAGGCTCTTTTCCACCAGGGCACGGCCATTGCTCAGCGTTTCCTGCTGTTCGATGGCATTGAACCACGCGCGCACCTTGGAACGCGTGCGCGGGCTGACGGTATAGCCGGCGCCGAGCCAGTCACGTGAGGGGCCGGTGTTGCTGCCGCCGCGTGCGGTAATGATGTCGACTGTCTGGCCGTTCTTGAGCGCAGTATTGAGCGGCACCATCACGCCATCGATGCGCGCACCGCGGCAGCTATGGCCCAGCTCGCTGTGCACATGGTAGGCAAAGTCGATCGGCGTGGCCCCGCTGGGCAGCTCGATCACGCGCGCCTGCGGTGTCATGACGTAGATGCGGTCGTCGATGGCGGCAGCCTTGACCTTCTCCACCCACTCACGCTGCACCTCGTCCTGCCCGACCACGGTGTCGGACACTTCGGTCTTCCATGCCAGCAGTTGGCGCAGCCAGGCGATCTTTTCGTCGTATTTCTGCGCCGTGAAATTCGATCCGCCGCTTTCCTTGTAACGCCAGTGGGCAGCGACACCGTATTCAGCGAAGTGGTGCATTTCCGTGGTCCGGATCTGCACTTCAAGCGCCCGGCTGTCTTCGGCCACCACCACGGTGTGCAGCGACTGGTAGCCATTGGGCTTGGGGCGTGAAATGTAGTCGTCGAATTCTTTCGGAATCGGGGCCCAGATATTGTGCACGATGCCCAGCACCGTATAGCAGGTCTTGACGTCGTCAACGATGACGCGGAAGGCGCGCACGTCGTACAGCTCGGAGAAATCGATATCCTTGCCGCGCAGCTTGTTCCAGATGCTGTAGATGTGCTTGGGCCGGCCGAATACTTCCGCCTTGATGCCGGCGGCGGCCAATTCCTTCTTCAGCCGCACAATGGCGATGTCGACGAAACCTTCGCGTTCGACACGCTTTTCTTCCAGCAGCTTGGCGATGCGCTTGTAGGCATGCGGCTCCATGAAGCGGAACGACAGGTCTTCCAGTTCCCACTTCAATTGCCAGATGCCGAGCCGGTTGGCCAGCGGCGCGTAGAGGTCGAAGGTTTCACGCGCATATTGGCGCGTCACTTCGTTTTCCTGCTTCAGTTCGGCAAAGTAGCGCAGCGTGGTCAGGCGCGACACCAGGCGCACCAGCACCACGCGCAAGTCGGTTGCCATGGCGAGCAGCATCTTGCGCAGCGTTTCAAGCTGTGTCGAGGCGATCTGTGCGGCATTCTTGCCACGCGCGACTTCCTGCTGGCCGAAGGTGGTTTCGTGCAGGCGCATCACCTGGCGGATACCGCCGACGAGGTCGGCGATTTCCTTGCCGTAGCGCTCTTCAATCCCCTCGGCGGCCTTGGGGTCGAGCGCGGTCAATTCGAACAGGATGCCGGCAATGCGCGTATCGGCATCGGTCTTCAATGCCGCCAGGGTTGCGGCGACCGCCTGGGTGAATTCAAACGCATCCTGGCCGGTGACGACGGGTTTGCCGGTATAGATGGGTTTGACGTATTCGAGCGCCGCCAACACGCGAGCGCCGTCTTCATTGGAAAGACCCGCCGTGATCTGCAGCGGCACGTCTGCCTGGGTGACTGCCAGTGAAACCATATTGTTCTTGTTGCCCGGTTTTTACTTCTGAGATTGCGCTTTTTTATTTCTTTGCCGCCGTCACTACCATCTCGACCAGCCATTCGGTCTTGGCCAGCTTGGCTTCGACCGTGGCACGTGGAGGGGAATGCCCTTCCGGCACCCATTCGTTCCAGGCGGCATTCATGCCGGCAAAGTCCTTGATGTCGGCCAAAAAGATTTGGCACATCAAAATCTGTGTCTTGTCGCTGCCCGCCTCGGCCAGCAAACGGTCGATGTGGCCCAGCACTTCGCGCGTCTGGCCTTCGATGCCATGGGTCGTGTCTTCGGCGATCTGGCCGGCCAGATAGATGGTGCCGTTGTGCACGGCCATTTCCGACAGGGTCTTGCCTACGTGAAAGCGCTCTATGCTCATGCAGTGTCTCCTATTGTGGTGCTCGTCAGCTTGGGCAACTCAGCCGAGAAAAAAATCCCGCGCGATGGCAATCTGGTCTTCATGCACGAAGGTCGGCGCATGGCCGACACCGGGCACTTCAACCAGCTTCGCCTTGGGGCCGCGCTGCGTCATGGCTTGCGCCACGTCTTCACTCAACAAATCCGATTGCGCGCCGCGCACCACCAGGGTTTCGCAACGGATCGCATCATACGTTGCCTGCAGGATGGCGGCGTCGCGTTCGGCGTTTTCCGGCGTCGTGGCCTTGAAGGGCACGGCCAGCCCGGCGTCGTAATGCAAAATCCACTGCCCATCCTTGTCTTGCCGCAACACGTCTTCAGCGAGCTTGCGCCATTCTTCATCACTATGGGGCCCGAATGTGATCGAGATCGCGATGATGTATTTCATCGCCTCATCGAACGTGGCAAAGCGCACCGGGCGACCGAGATAATCGCCAATGCGCGCAATGGCTACCGGGTTCAGCACCGGCCCTACGTCGTTCAATAGCAATTTCCGTACCGGCGTATCGGGCAGTGAAGCGATGCCCATGCCGATCAAGCCGCCCATGGAGGTGCCGAGCCAGTCCAGGGTTTCGGCATTCAGGCGCGCCAGCAAGGTCACCATGTCGGCCACGTATTGCGGCACGGTGTAGAAGCGTGGGTCCTTGAGCCAGTCCGAGCGGCCACGCCCGACCACGTCGGGGCAGACCACGCGATAGGTGTCGCACAAACTGCGTGCGAGTGCATCGAAATCGTTCGAGACGCGCGTCAAACCATGCACGCAAACGAGAACCTTGGGATTGTGCGGATCGCCCCATTCACGGTAAGCCATGTAGTGCAGGCCGGCGGGGGACAGGCATTGAACCGACTTGAGTTGCGGTGTGGTCATATTGTGCGATGCGGTAGATTGAGGTTCCTGGTTAGCATTTTACCGGGCTGAAGGTGCCCTGTCTTTTTATGCTACTCCGAGCGCAGCAAAGTGCCCCAATGAAATACACTTTTCTGCGGTTTCTACCGTATTGCTTTCACGCGATGACGGCCGCGCCGCGCTGATTCTGCCGCGTTATCTGCCGCATTACCTGCCGTGTTTCGCAATGCTCAGGCTTCAAGGCATCGCACACGATGCCGATGGCCAGTTCGGGCTGCGCATTGCCGCACATGAATGCATCGAGTGCAGCAAAGCCATGCTCGGGCCAGGTATGGATGCTGATATGCGATTCAGCCAGCAGTAGCACGCCGGTAATGCCCTGCCCTGCACCGAAATGATGGAATTTGGCAAAAATGGGGGTGGCGCCCGCCGCAATTGCTGCGCGGGTGAGCAGGGTTTCAATGAGTGCGGCGTCTTCCAATGGCGCCGCAGCAACACCCTGCAGGTCGGCCAGCACATGGCGGCCCAGTGGCGCCTCATTCATTTGTGGCTACCGCCCGATGAAAAGCCGCCGGTCGAACCATGCGCCCCGCCCCAACTCGAACCGCCGCTGTGCAGGAACCAGCCGCTGCCACCACTGCTGCCGGTTGCGTCTGCCGTGGAAGTGATCACGCCGATCAAGCTGCCGCCCAGGATGACCAGGGCATAGATGAAGTAGAGGAGTTTAAGCATTACCGTCCTTGCCGAACAGGCTTAACAACACAGGCGGTGCCCACAGCAGCAACAGCGCAAACAACAGCACGCTCCAGCCGGCGCCTGCGATCAGGATGAGCGGCAGGTCAAGGCAGAAAATAACCACAGAAAATATTTTTGCCCACTTGTAGAGGAAGCGGCTGTCGCCACTGCCCTGGTTTTGCGCGGATGCGGCTTGCGCCGTACCAAAAGGCTTGTTGAACCACTGCCCGATCTGGGACCTTGCCACTTCGCGCCCGGCGGACCAGGTGATCTCGTGTTCGTCGGCTTCCGACGCAACGACCCGCCCACCCTTTTTATATTCGATGACGTGCTGGCGGTCGCCAACCGAGACGCGCCAATTGAAGGCGCCGGCCGCATACAGCACCACGGCGTCGTATTCGTCGTTCTTGGCATAGCTGTCGCCATGCAGGGTGATGCCGCCGCGCGACAATTCCGGCCATTCGTTCAACACGCCCACGCTATCCCAGCGGTCGCTGCCTTCGACGATCCAGTGGAAGCCTTTGTCCGGGTTGAACAGCAGGTATTCGACCCAGGTCCAGGTTTCGTCGCCATAGCGCGACTGGCGCTGCATCAGGCCGATGGTTTCGTATTTGACGCCATTGATGTTGCCGATGTCGCCCAGCGCAATCGTGGTCTGGACGTGGCGCAGCTCTTCCGCCTTCTGCAACACCAGGGCCTTGTCGGTCGAGCAGTCGACTTCGGCATGGCAGCTCGGGCAGACGAGGTGGTAAGCCATCCCGGCCATGTACTTGATCGAGGCGCCGCAACTCGGGCAATCGAGCGCCACTGCCTTGCCTCGGAATTTGGCGGCAGAGTCGGCTACGCTGCCGGGCCCGCCATCGCCATTGCGCAGTAACTGGCAGCGCAATTGCTCCAGGGTGACTGCCTGGCCGGCATAGACCTTGGGCAAGGCAGCTTCGGAATAATCCAGCGTCAGGAAGCGATGCCCGACGCGGCAATCGGCTGCGCGCGATTCCCAGCCCTGGCCGACCTTGAACGGCAATTCACCTTCGCCACCGGTGCAGCGTGCAGTGCGCACGTCAGTGGCGTAGAAGCCGGCGCCATGGTAACGCAACAGCATGCCGGGGTGCAGGTTCTCGAACGGCGGGAAACTTTCCGCCGGGCTGGCGTCCTCCATCGTGAACACGAATTGGCCCGAACCGTCCGACAGCCAGCCGGTTGTGCCGTCGTCGAACATGGCATGCCATTCGTTCCAGAGGCCATTTTCATAGCGCAACTGGAGACGCCCTACCAGGGAAAAGCTGCGTCCCTGGTAGGTGCCCGTCGTGGTGATCTGCAAGGGTGAATAGTCTTCCAGCAGGTCCGACATCTTGCCGATATTTTTAACCGAATCGGCATCCTTCAATAGCGTGCTCTGGCAGTATCCGCACACTGCCATGACCGATGCAGCGGAACGAAAAACAACTTCGCCGCCGCAATTGGGACAGGATATTTTTTGCATGGGGCAGATCAGTGTCCGTGCAAATCAGCCCACCAGTTTTTTCAGGATATCGGCCTTGGCTGTGTCGTAGTCGGCTTGTGCAATCAGCCCCTGGTCGAGCATGGACTTCAATTGCGCCAATCGCGCCACCGGGTCTGCGCTGCTGGCGGTGGCCGGCGCTGCTGCAGGTGCCACCGAAGGTGCCATAGCAGGAGCCAGGCCTTGTGCCATGGCTGCACCAATGACACCGCCGGCGGCCAGGTTGGCACCGAGCGCACCGAGCCCGCCGCCTTCGTTTTGCGCAGCCAGCGGAATGGCATTGGCCGCCTGGTATTGGGTGTACTTGGCCATGTCGCCCATCATGCCCATGGAAATGCGCGTATCGATGGCTTTTTGCAGCTCTTCCGGCAGCGACACGTTTTCGACCACGAAGTTGTCAAGCACCACGCCATAGCGTTCGAACGAGGCCGCGAGGTCGGCCTTGATCCTGTCGGCCATCAAAGTCTGGTTGGCCGCCATGTCGAGGAAGGGCAAGGACGAGGCGCCCAGCGTGTTGGTCATGCTGGCAATGACGAGGTTGCGCAATTGCTGTTCCAGGTCGTCGCGCGTATAGGTGTCGCGCGTGCCGCTGATTTCCTTGAAGAACTTGCCCGGGTCGGCGATCTTGTAGGAATACATGCCGAAGGCGCGCAGGCGCACCATGCCGAAGTCCTTGTCGCGGATCGTGATCGGCTGCGGCGTGCCCCATTTGCGGCCGAGCTGCAAGCGCGTGCTGAAGAAATAGACGTCGGACTTGAAAGGCGATTCAAACAGCTTGTCCCAGTTCTTCAGGTAGGTCAGGACCGGCAGGGTGCTCGTGGTGAGCTTGAACATGCCCGGGCCGAAGACGTCGGCAATCCGGCCTTCGTTGACGAATACCGCCGCCTGCGACTCGCGCACGGTCAGGCTGCCGCCGTACTGGATTTCGAAGTCCTGCATGGGGTAGCGCCAGGCCAGCACCTCGTCGGAACTTTCGTTCCATTGCAGGATATCGATGAACTGTTTCTTGATGAATGATCCGAAACTCATGATGGTCTTCCCCTTAGTTATGCCAGACAAGCTGCATTCAGGATGCCCAGGACCAGCGATATGGCCCCCAGCCAGGCGCCCATGGCGGTATTGTTGTGTTCGATGGCACCGTTCATTTGCGGCAGAATCCGCGTGATGACGGCATAGCCTATGCTCTGCACCACCATGGCGCCGGCGCCCCAGACCAGGAAGGTGAAATAACTGTCGCTATGCTGCGCCGCCGAACCCAGCGTCAGGACGAAACCGATCATGGCCCCGGCCAGCGATAATGCCGCTGCCATGTTGCCTTCGCGGATCAGGGCGATTTCATCGAAAGGTGTGATCCAGGTATAGATGACGAAGAACACGCCAAGCATGGCACAACCTGTGATGAGATGCAGCAAATAGGCATACGCCGCTTCCATGCGAACCCTCCCCTGTCCGCCTCGCTCTTGCACGTGAGCAATGCGCTTAGTAATTCTGTCCGGATGTGGTAATTTCTACCCGCATCCTAACAAGCAAACGTCCGCACCACAACTGTTGAAATACGGCGAAAATTACCGAAAACATGCCCAACCGCGCTCTCGTCCTCTCCGTTTTCATCGTCGCCTCATGCGGCCTGGCCTATGAATTGATCGCCGGCGCCCTCACCAGCTACCTGCTGGGCGATTCGGTGATGCAGTTTTCCTCCATCATCGGCTGCTATCTGTTCGCCATGGGTGTGGGCTCGCACTGTTCGAAATACATCAAGGATGAAGACGTGCTGTCGCGCTTCATCGACATCGAACTGCTGGTGGGCTTGCTGGGTGGGGTCTCGGCGGCGGCACTGTTCCTGCTGTTTGCCTGGCTGTCGACCCCATTCCGCGCCGCGCTGTATGCGCTGGTGTTCGTGCTGGGCGCCCTGGTGGGCATGGAGATTCCCCTGGTCATGCGCGCCCTGAACGAACGGCGCGCCGAATTCCGCGAACTGGTTTCGCGCGTGTTGACCTTCGACTATCTCGGTGCGCTGGCCGTGTCCTTGCTGTTCCCTCTGGTGCTGGCCCCCAAGCTGGGGCTCTCGCGCACCGGCTTTTTGTTCGGCATCTGCAATGCCGGCGTGGCGCTCTGGACCACGCTGGTGTTCCGCCATGAAGTGAAAAACCCGCGTACCAAGATCGTCACTGCGTCCATCGTGATGGGTTTGCTGGCCGGCGGCTTTGCCGTCTCGGAGAAGCTGACACTGTGGGCCGAGCACGGCATATTCGGCGATGAAATCATCTATGCCACCACCACGCCCTATCAACGCCTGATCGTCACGCGCTGGAAAGACGACATGCGGCTTTATATCAATGGCAACCTGCAATTCTCTTCGCGCGACGAGCACCGCTACCATGAAGCGCTGGTGCACCCCGTCATGGAAGCGCTGCCCTGGGCAAAAAATGTGCTGGTGCTGGGCGGCGGCGACGGCCTGGCCGTGCGCGAAATACTGAAACACAAGAATGTGGAGCACATCACCCTGGTCGACCTGGACCCGGCCATGACGACGCTGTTTTCGACATCGGATGTGCTGGTTGCCTTGAATGAGGGTTCGTTGAAGAACCCCAAGGTCACCGTGGTGAACCAGGATGCAGCGCGCTGGCTTGAAGAGAGCACGCAAAGTTTCGATGCCATCATCGTCGACTTTCCCGACCCGTCCAACTTCGGCCTGGGCAAGCTGTTTTCCGTGCCGATGTACCGTCTCGTATCCAAGCACCTGTCGGAAAACGGATACTCGGTGGTGCAGTCGACCTCGCCCTACTTCGCGCCCAAGTCTTACTGGTGCATCAATGCCACGCTGAAGGAAGCCGGACTCAATACCTGGCCCTACCATGCCTATGTGCCCTCGTTCGGCGAATGGGGCTACGTGATCGCCGCCAAGCGGCGCGACTATACGCCGCCGGACCATTATGCCGAACCGATGCGATTTCTTGATGCCGATGCAACCCGGCTGATGTTCAAGTTCCCGGCCGACATGCAGCCGGTGGCCGTGGAGCCGAACCGTTTGAACAACCAGTCGCTCGTGCATTATTTCGAGGAAGACTGGCAAAACGTGATCCGGTGAGCAGGGCTTTATGTTTTTGCTTATGTATCTGAATCCATGATCACACGGCGCAGCTTTCTACTCGGTGCCGGGTTGGCGGCAGCGTCAGGCGGCGCCGGGCTATGGTTGCGCCATGCGCGCTTCCCCATGCATGAACTGGCACCGCAGATCAATTACCCGGGCATGCGCGAGGGCCATCTGTTGCGCGACAAGTCGGCCTTGCCGCCGCCTTCTGGCACGCTGGAAACGGACGTTGCCATATTGGGTAGCGGCGTGGCCGGTTTGAGCTGCGCCTGGCGCCTGGCCAAATCCGGATACCACAACTTCCTCATGGTCGACGGTCCCGAGTTCGGCGGCAATGCTGATGGCGGCGCTTTCGGCGGCCTGCACTACCCGCGCGGCGCGCATTATCTGCCGCTGCCGTCGATGGAGTCGACCCACGTGCGTGAAATGCTGGCCGACTTCGGCGTGATCGAAGCCAATGCCATGAGCGAGAAACCGACCTTCGACGAACGCGTGATTTTGCATGCGCCTGATGAACGGCTGCTCTACAAGGGCGAATGGCAGGAAGGCATCGTGCCAGCCACGCACCTTGCGGCCGATGAAGCGGCGCAGCACAGACGCTTCTTCCAATACGTTGATTCGTTGAAGTCCGCCAAGGGCAGCGACGGACGCAAGCTGTTTGCCATTCCGCTGGCGCTCTCTTCGCAAGACCCGGCCTGGACCCGGCTCGACACCTCGAACGTCAAGGCATGGCTGCTGGAAAACGGCTACACGGCACCAAGCCTGCATTGGTACCTCGACTATGTCTGCCGCGATGAGTACGGCACGGAATACGACCGCGTTTCAGCCTGGTGCGGCCTGCATTACTTCGCCAGCCGTGGCGGCCATGCCGCCAACGCCGGCGAAGGCGCGGTTCTGACCTGGCCCAACGGCTTGCAACCGATGGTGCAACATCTCGCGGACGCCATTGACGGTTTTGTGGGCGCAAATGAACCGTGGCGCACGAATGGTTTTGCGGCGCGGATCGATGAGACCACGCAAGGCATTGCAGTGCTTTGTGCCCGCATGACGGCGAACGGATGGCAAACCTTCACCGTCAAGGCCAGGCGCGTGGTCTGCGCCATGCCCTTGATGATGACGGCGCAAATCGTGCCGCATCTGGCAAACTATGGCTTCGATGCCGCCGCACACATGCCGGCCCACGCACCCTGGCTGGTGTCGAACTTCCTGCTCAACGGTTTTCCCACCGAAATCGCCGGCGCGTCGCTGGCCTGGGACAACGTGGCCTATGACGGGCGTGGCCTTGGCTACGTCATCTCCACGCATCAGGATATCCGCCAGGCTGCGCCGGCGCAGACGGTGTTTTCCGCCTACCAGGCGCTGTCGAAGCAAACACCTGCAGAGGCCAGAAAATGGCTGCAAAAAGCGACGCCACATGAGCTATATGAGGAAGCCGCCTGCGACTTGCTGCTTGCCTATGGCGACAAGCTGGCCGAGCATGCCACGGCACTGGAGATCACTGTGCGCGGGCATGCCATGTCTTCCCCTGCACCCGGCTTCCTGTCCAACCGGGGGCTGCAGGCATTGCGCGCAGCCGACGGCAAGTTGCTGTTTGCGCATGCCGACCTGTCGAGTTTTTCCGTGTTTGAAGAAGCGGCGTGGTGGGGTTGTGAAGCCGCCCGCAAGATCCTGGCCTGAGCACGCAAACTTCCGTGAAAGCCGCTACACTAATGCGGGGATATGATGGGAATATGGCGGCAATAGCGCATCGGAGGCCACATGGAAAATCGTGTTTGCAAGCTCTTGGGTATCGAGCACCCCATCATCCAGTCGCCCATGGCCGGCACGTCCACCGTGGCCATGGCTGCCGCCGTCTCGAATGCCGGCGCGCTGGGGTCGATTGCCTTGGGTGCATCGAACCATACGCATGCGCGCAAACTGATCGATGAAATGCTGGAAGAAACCGACCGGCCGTTCAACCTGAATTTTTTCTGCCACGAGCCGGCCGAGCACGATGCAGAACGTGAAGCGCGCTGGCTGTCCTACCTTGAGCCTTTCTTTGCCCAGTTCGATGCCAGGCCGCCGGCGGGCCTGAAGGAAATCTACAAGAGCTTTATCGAAGACGAGGAGATGCAAGACCTTGTCCTGTCCATGCCGCCGCGCGCGGTAAGTTTCCATTTCGGCCTGCCACCCGGACCTTGCATCAAGGCGCTGAAGAAAGCCGGTTGTGTCTTGCTGGCGTCCGCCACTTCGCCTGACGAGGCGAGGCAGATCGAGGAAGCCGGCATCGACATCATCATTGCACAAGGGTATGAGTCGGGCGGGCATCGCGGCCTGTTCGATCCCGCGCGGGGCGACCCGGCTATCAGCGTGGCAGACCTCGTGCGCGCGATCCGCAAGCAGACGACGCTGCCCATCGTGGCAGCCGGCGGCATCATGAGCGGCCAGGCCATCGCTGCCATCATGGCCGAAGGCGCAGACGCGGCACAACTCGGCACCGCCTTCATCCTTTGCCCGGAAAGTTCGGCCCATGATGAATACCGCGCCGCGATGAAGAGTTCGCGTGCGCGCGAAACGGTGATCACCGACGTCATCTCGGGCCGACCCGCTCGCTGCATTCCCAACCGCCTGTTCACCGACATCGGGGCCGCCGGCCATCCTCCCCTACCGGATTACCCGATTGCCTACGACGGCACCAAGGCCTTGAATGCCGCCGCAAGCAAACGCGGCAATTTTGACTTTTCCGTCAATTGGTCAGGCACGGGCGCCGCACAGGCGCGCGAAATGCCGGCGGCCGAACTCATCGCCGTGCTGGTGCGCGAACTGGCCGAAAGTAAAAACCGGTAAATTCAGGCAGGCCAATTTCATCCTGTGCGATACTGCGCCTTCGTCTGTTTTGCACGGGAAGTTGCATGCGCTCCACTTATTCAAATTCGCGCCGTCAATTCGTATTGAAAGCCCTGGCCGGCTCGCTGGCATTGTCTTGGCTGCCCGCCTTTGCAGCAAGGAAAAAGAAGAAGGCGCCGCCCGCGCCAGTGTGCCGCCTCACTGCCGAGCAGGAAGAAGGCCCGTTCTACATCAAAGGGGAGCCGCTGCGTAGCAACCTCGTTGAAGACCGCGAAGGCATTCCACTGGTGCTGCGCGTGCAATTATTCGACATGCAGCACTGCACACCGCTCAAGAACGCCAGCCTGGAAATCTGGTCTTGCGATGCCAGCGGCGAGTATTCCGGCTATGACGGCCTCCACATGGGACCGCCGCCCGAAGGCATGGGCCCGCCACCGGGCATGCCGCCGCACGATCATAATGGTCCACCTCCGGGGCCGCCGCCGCATCACACGCCGGACAATGAAAAGACTTTCCTGCGCGGCCGTCAGGTCAGCGACGAGCAGGGGCACGTCGAGTTCACCACGATCTATCCCGGATGCTATGAGGGGCGCGTCAATCACGTCCATCTGAAAGTGCGCCTGGCCGAGGGCGACCGCGTGGTCTACACGGGGCAGCTATTTTTCCCCGAACTGGTGACCGACGCCGTGCTGGCCATGCCGCCCTATTCGGCACATCAGATACAGCGCACCCGCGCGGCTGACGACATGGTATTCACCGGCCAGCATGGCGAGCATTCGGTGATGGAACTCGAAGCGGTGCAGCCTGGTGTAATTGGCAAAGGCTTTATCGGCACGGCGGCGGTCGGGATCGATACCAGCAAGACCAGCAAGACCTATTAGATTCAGTCAGGAAAATCTTCCGGCCATTGCGTCAGGCGATGGTCGGCCAACACCCAGGCCGGACGATGCGAAGTCCAGAGTTCATCGCCCGGTGGAAAATCTTCAATGCGATCAAACGAGGCCAGCGTGACGTCGATCTCGCTGCTGCCTTCTTTCTGCCAGGTCAGCGACGTGCCGCACTGCGCGCAAAAAGTCCGTTGCACACCGGGTGAGGAAAGATAGGTCGCAGGTTCTGCGCCTTCAAAGCGAAATTGCTGCGCCAGAAGCGTCACCCAGCCCACGTGCATCCCGCCGGTAGCGCGGCGGCAGGTGTTGCAATGACAGATGAAGGATTTGGCCGGCGCTTCATCGACGATGAAGCGCGTCGCACCGCACAGGCAAGCACCTGTGGCATGTGCGCGCTTGCCGGCCATGACGCTTAGAACTGCAGTTCGACGCCGGTCTTTTCAACCAGCTCTTCCTTGGTCACATCGGGTGCCAGCTCAACGACCTTCAAGCCGTTTTCAGTCACATCGAGCACGCCGAGGTCGGTAATGATGCGATCAACCACGCCCACGCCAGTCAGCGGCAGGTCGCACTTCTTCAAAATCTTGTGCGAGGTCGTGCCGTCCTTGGCTTTGGCGACGTGTTCCATCAAGACCACGACGCGCTTGACACCAGCGACCAGATCCATCGCGCCGCCCATGCCCTTGACCATCTTGCCCGGGATCATCCAGTTGGCCAGATCGCCCTGCTCCGAGACCTGCATCGCACCGAGGATGGCGATGTTGATCTTGCCGCCGCGGATCATGGCGAACGAATCCGCCGAGCTGAAGAACGACGAACCCGGCAATGCCGTCACCGTTTGCTTGCCGGCGTTGATCAGATCAGCATCCACGGTTTCTTCGGTCGGGAACGGGCCAATGCCGAGCAGGCCGTTTTCCGACTGCAGCCAGACTTCAATATTTTCCGGCACATAGTTGGCAACCAGGGTGGGCAAGCCGATGCCGAGGTTGACGTAAAAGCCGTCCTGCAATTCCTTTGCCGCGCGTGCGGCCATTTCTTCACGTGTCCATGCCATGATGAGTCTCCGATTTACTTGCGCAGGGTGCGTTGTTCGATACGCTTTTCGGGAGTTGCATTGAGCACAATGCGATGCACGAAAATGCCTGGCGTATGGATGTCATCAGGGTCGAGTTCGCCCACTTCGACGATCTTCTCGACTTCGGCCACGGTGATCTTGCCGGCCATGGCGACGTTGGGGTTGAAGTTGCGCGAGGTCTTGCGGTAGATCAGGTTGCCGGACTTGTCGGCAGCATAGGCTTTCACCAGCGACACGTCGGCCACCAGCGAGCGTTCCATGACGTATTGTTCGCCATCGAATTCGCGCACTTCCTTGCCGTCGGCCACGATGGTGCCGACACCGGTGCGAGTGAAGAATGCCGGGATGCCGGCGCCGCCGGCGCGCAGCTTTTCCGCCAGCGTGCCTTGCGGCGTGAATTCAAGCTGCAATTCGCCGGCCAGGTATTGGCGTTCGAATTCCTTGTTTTCGCCGACGTAGGACGCGATCATTTTCTTGATCTGGCGCGTCGTCAGCAACTGGCCGAGGCCGAAGCCGTCGACACCGGCATTGTTCGAAATCGCCGTCAGGTTTTGCGCGCCGGAGTCGCGCAGTGCCGCGATCAGGGCTTCAGGAATGCCGCACAGGCCGAATCCGCCGACGGCAATGGTCTGACCGTCTTTGACGATGTCAGCCAGGGCCGTTTTGGCGTCAGGATACACTTTCTTCATACCAACCTCGTTTGTTCAAATGGGGGGCTTTGCAAAAGGTCAGGATACGGCTTGCCTGCACTTGCAGGCAATACCGTACAACTACTTTGAAGCGTCAATTGTACGCCTCAATACTTCAATAGGCGCTGGCACCGTCGTCGGCGGTCATGATGGCGCCGTTGATGAAATGCGATTCTTCGGCGGCCAAAAACAACAGTGTGCCGTCGAGGTCTTCGGGCTTGCCCAGGCGCTTGCGCGGCAGCGTGTCGATGAGTTGCTTGCCGTGTTCTGTCTGGAAGTGTGCTTCGTTGATTTCGGTTTCGATGTAGCCGGGGCAGATGGCGTTGACGTTGATGTTATAACGGCCCCACTCCACTGCCATCGACTTGGTCATGTGCACCACGGCGGCCTTGCTCATGCAATAGATGCCGATCTGCGGCAAGACGCGCAAGCCCGCGACTGAGGCGATGTTGATGATGCGGTGCTGCTTCTTCGGGTCACCCTTGGAACGCGCGATCATGCGCTTGGCCACTTCCTGTGCCACAAAGAATGCACCGCGCTGGTTGGTATCCATCACGTAGGCGTAATCTTCCGGGGTCACGTCAACCAGGCGTTGCGTGGTCGAGACACCGGAATTGTTGACCAGGATGTCGATCGGGCCGGCTTCGGTCTCGGCGTGCGCAACGGCCGCCTTGATACTGGCATAATCAGTCACGTCCAGTTGCACCACGTGCGCGGCGCCACCTTCGGCTTCGATCTCGGCGCGCAACTCCTTCAGACGCTCGACACGGCGCGAAGCCAGTACCACTTGTGCACCAGCCAGAGCCAGCACCTTGGCAAAACGCGCACCGAGCCCGCTGGAAGCACCGGTGACCAGTGCGATCTTGCCTTCAAAATTGACTTCAATACCCACGACATTCTCCTTGTTCTATTGCTTGTTGCATCAACCGTCGCCGCGCGATAATAGCGGCTGCGGCGTGTAGACCGACAGGTTACACGAAAGTGCATTTTAGAGTGGTAAGTCTAGCAATCCGAGACAAAATCCCGGACAATTAGCACACTCGTTCGAAAATACTATTTGCGGGGACACCCATGACCGACAGTACCACCACCAATCTCCTGGAACAATACGGCCCGCGTGAAGCGATGGAATATGACGTCGTGATCGTCGGCGGCGGCCCGGCCGGCCTCTCTGCCGCAATCAAGCTCAAGCAGATGGCTGCAGCCAAGGGTTCGGAAGTGAACGTCTGTGTGCTGGAAAAAGGCAGTGAGGTCGGGGCGCATATCCTCTCTGGCGCGGTCATGGACCCGAAGGCACTGACCGAGCTGTTCCCCGACTGGAAGGAACAAGGCGCACCGCTGAAGACCGAAGTGACCGAAGACCGGGTGCTGGTGCTGACTGAAAAGGGTGCAATCCGCACGCCAAACTGGATGTTGCCGGCCTGCTTCGAAAACCATGGCAATTACATCGTCTCGCTGGCCAACGTGGTGCGCTGGCTGGGCCAGCAAGCCGAGGCACTGGGCGTGGAAATCTTCCCCGGCTTCCCTGCCGCTGAAATCCTGTACAACGACGACGGCTCGGTCAAGGGTGTTGCCACCGGCAACATGGGCGTGGACCGCCACGGCCAGCCGACGTCGAACTTCCAGCTCGGCATGGAATTGCATGCCAAGTACACGCTGTTTGCCGAAGGCGCGCGCGGCCACCTGGGCAAGCAATTGATGGCCAAGTACGACCTGAACAAGGGCAAGGACCCACAGTCGTACGGCATCGGCATCAAGGAACTGTGGGAAATCGATCCCAAGAAACACAAGCCGGGCCTGGTGATCCACACCACGGGCTGGCCCATGATGAGCGAGTACAGCGGCTCATTCCTGTACCACCTCGAAGACAACCTGGTGGCGGTCGGCTACGTGGTCGGCCTGGCCTATGAAAACCCCTATATCTCGCCCTATGAAGAATTCCAGCGCTACAAGACGCACCCGGAAATTCGCGGCTTCTTCGAAGGTGGCAAGCGCATTTCCTATGGCGCACGCGCCATCACTGCGGGCGGCCTGCAATCGCTGCCCAAGCTGACCTTCCCCGGCGGCGCATTGATCGGCTGCGACGCAGGCTTCCTGAACATGAGCCGCATCAAGGGTAGCCACGCGGCCATCAAGACCGGCATGCTGGCCGCAGAAGCGGCGTTCGAGGCGCTCGGTTCCAGCCGCCAGTTCGACGAATTGACGGCTTACTCGGAAGCGTTCGAAAAGTCCTGGCTGCATGAAGAATTGCACATCGCGCGTAACGTCAAGCCGCTGCTTAAAAACGGCACATTCGGCTCACCCTGGGTCTGGCTCGACCAGGTCGTCTTCCGTGGCAAGGCGCCATGGACGCTGCACCACACCAAGGCCGACCACGAATGCCTGCGCCCCGCTTCGGAGTTCCAGCCCATCGCCTATCCCAAGCCCGATGGCAAGCTGACCTTCGACCGGCTTTCTTCGGTGTTCATCTCCAACACCAACCATGCCGAAGACCAGCCGATCCATCTGACGCTGAAGAATGCGGCGGTGCCGGTCGATGTGAACCTGGCGAAGTTTGCCGGCCCTGAGTCGCGCTATTGCCCGGCCGGTGTCTATGAATTCGTCAAGACCGATGAAGGCAAGGACCGCCTGCAGATCAATGCGCAAAACTGCGTGCATTGCAAGACTTGCGACATCAAGGACCCGACGCAAAATATCGTGTGGGTGACGCCTGAGGGTGGTGGTGGGCCGAATTACCCGAACATGTAAGGTCGCGCAAAAAGGAACGCAAAGTGGATCGCGCTGAAAGGACCGTAGGGTGGGTCGCGACCCACCAGGTGCCTACGATACTTCGCTATGCAATCGCTTCACTTTTCTGCGTCTTGATGATTGTTTGCATTTGCCTCTCAAGTAACGAAAAGGCTGAAGAACTGACAAGCGCCATTTCAAACGACCAAGGCGCGCTAAAAGCTCATCTTCGAAACAGTCTCGCCAAATCGTTGCCAGAGAATGTAGAGTGGGTCGATTGCAATCGAGAAGCTTATGGTCACAATAATCAGTCGTTCCGATACGATTGCAACTACTCGACCAAGGAGCATCTCAACATCGGTACGGCAATCATTGACGCCAGCGAGATTGCCCCTTCCACGTGGGCAGTCGGATCGGAACACCAGCTGGATATGCTCCAGTTTTGCAGGCGCGGCAGCGAAGGGCTAAACTACCTGGAATTTCAATACAACATTTTTTCAGGCACAAATTTGTCGCGAGCCGATGCCGACGTTCAAAGAAACCTGACACACGCCGTAATTCTTAACAGTGAACACATTAAGGGCGACCACTCTGTGCCGCGCGGCTGACACAAGCTGCAGCACCGCGTCCAAAGAAGCGCATGATGGATCGCGCTCCGCTTAACCCCTTTCCTTTCTGTTTTAACTGACGAGTTCTTCCAACCCTGCTGCCAAATCCGCAGTAGGCGGCATCTCATCGAGTGTAGTGTACGCCGCCAAGCCCAATTTCTCTTCCACCTCGGTCGGACACGTCGCACGCAACTCATCTGCGCTCAAGTGATTTTCTTCCGTGCGCGCGCGCCACACAGCAAGATGCAGGATGGCCGCCATCGGCACGAAGGTTGAATGCTCAACCGGCTCGGGGAAATGTTCGATGGCGTTGGCGAAGGCATCCGGGAATTTCCAGCGTTTCGACAATTCCGCGCCGACATCGGCAAAGTCATAGCCAAATGAGGTGCGCTCGATATCCAGGCGGCGCGGGTCGGTCGGGCCGGCCATCTTGTCGATCTGCAGGCATTGTTCCGGCATGGCCGTATGCATCACCAACTGGCCGATGGCATGCATCATGCCGACCGTGAAGGCTTCATCGGAATTCTGTTTGGCCTTCTTGGCCAGCCATTTGGCCGCCACCGCAGTGTGCAGGCTGTAGCGCCAGAATTTGTGCAAGTCCAGACCCGGCATGCTCTTGAAACCATTGACCAGCCCGTTGCTGATGACGAGCGTGCGCACCGTGACGAAGCCGAGCATGGTCACGGCATCATCAACCGTGCTGATGCTGCGCGAGACGTGGTAGTAGGCGGAATTGGCCAGGCGTAGCAGCTTGGCCGAGAGGACCGGGTCGACGGCGATCTTGCGCGTGACTTCGGGAATCGATACCGACTCGCTATCGAAACTCTGGATCAATTCCTGGACCACCCTGGGAGCGGTCGGCAGCGCATTCGGATGGTCGAACAATGATGCGAGTTTCATTGCAGTCTCCCTTTCTTTTGGCTATTGCCTTTGGAAATTCCACTATATAGCGAAATGAGGGGCGTCCGCGAATTCGTCTGCTGGTCTGTTTGATTACCGCCACAGGGCGGCACGGGATTTTATTGAACAGACAAGTCTGTTCAGTCGGCCGGTTTCCACTGGCCGCTGACAATCTTGTCGATCCAGAAAGCGCCGATCATGGTCTTCACGTCGGTGACTTCACCCTTGCGCATGCGCTCCATCAGCTCGGCAAGCGGCATCTTGATCACGTCGAGGAATTCGCCGTCATCAAGCTTGCGCTCGCCCGCCGTCAGGCCGCGCGCGAGGAAAATTTCGAGGTGTTCGTCCGAATAGGCGATGGCATTGTGGATGGTGCAGAGGAAATGCCATTCCTTGGCCGTATAGCCGGTCTCTTCGAACAGTTCGCGCTTGGCGCAAGCCAGAGCACCTTCGTTCGGGTCGAGCTTGCCGGCCGGCAGTTCGATGAAGACCTGGTCATTCGGGTAACGGTATTGCCGTTCCAGCAAAACACTGCCATCGTCGAACAAGGGGATGATGACGGCAGCGCCGGGATGGCGGATGTACTCGCGCTCGGTGTGCTTGCCGTCTGGCAGGCTCACCGTGTCGCGTTGCACCTTCAGGAATACGCCGTCATAGGCCAGGTGGCCGTCGATCTTGCTTTCTTTCAGGTGCTCGTCCATGCGTGCCTTAGGTGGTCAGGGCTTGACTAATCGCGCTCACGCAAGCTTTCATCAAGGGATCGGGCAAGATACCCAGCGCCAACGCAGCGATACCGTTAAGCGAAAGCAGCACGCGAACGTCCATGCCCGCTACGATAGGCGACTTGTCCGTAGCTTCGTCGAAGTACATGACCTTGACTACGCGCAGGTAATAGAACGCGCCAATCAGGGACATGATGACAGCATAGACCGCCAGAGTAGAGTGCTGCGTCGAAATGGTAGCAGCCAAGACGTTTAGCTTGCCGTAGAAACCCATCAATGGGGGGATGCCCGCCAGCGAGAACATGAGCAAGGCCATGACCAGTGCAAACCATGGGCTACGCTGATTCAAGCCCTTCAGGTCGTCGATGTTTTCAGCTTCGAAGCCCGCACGCGACAGCAGCATGATAATGCCGAACGTGCCCAGCGTGGTCATAACGTAGGTGATCGAGTAGAACATTGCCGAACTGTAGGCGTTCACGGCATAAGGCGCGCTGACTTTATCGACAGTGCCCGACAACAGCCCCAGCAGCATGAAGCCCATTTGCGCAATGGTCGAATACGCCAGCATGCGCTTCAGATTCGATTGCGCAATTGCGGTCAGGTTACCGATGGCGAGGGACAGCACAACCAGCACCATCAACATGGGCTGCCATTCATAGGCATGATCAAGCAGTCCTTCCACCAGAATGCGGATGCAGATGGCAAACGTAGCCAACTTGGGAGCGGCACCCAGCAGCAGCGTCACACCGGTAGGCGCACCTTCATAAACGTCCGGCACCCACATGTGGAAAGGTACGGCCCCGAGCTTGAATGCCAAGCCAGCCACGATAAATACGATCCCCAGTACCAGCGGAATGGTACGGATCGTGCCAACATGCACTTCATGCCATACGTCGTTGATATTGAGCGACCCTGCCGAACCGTAGATCATCGACAGGCCATAGAGCAGGAAACCGGAAGCCAGAGCACCGAGAATGAAATACTTCATCGAAGCTTCGATCGACGGCATGTGATCGCGGCGCAGCGCCACCAGCGCGTACAGCGACAGCGACATCAATTCCAGGCCGAGGTAAATGACGAGGAAGTTGTTTCCCGAGATCATGACCATCTGGCCCAGCAGCGAAAACAGCGCCAACACGTAGAATTCACCGCCCAGGCCGGACTTGCCGCCGATCATGTTGCGAGCGGTTACATAGCCGCGCGAATAGAAAAGCGTCAGGCCAGTTGCAAGGTAAGAGAACAATTTAAGCATGTCCGACATCTTGTCTGACACGAACATGTTGTTGAAGAGGTAGTGAGTTTCGCCGGTTTCATACTGCATGTAGCTCAGAACGCCGCAGACGATGAGCGTCAGGATCGACAGCCAATGCGTGACCATGCGCTTGCCGTCCGGCAGGAACATGTCGATCAGGAGGATCGCGGAAGCTGCGAGCACCAGGAAGAATTCAGGATAGGCGGAGGTAATGTTCATCATATTCTTTTACCGATATCTGTCAGTGCGCCATCATCGGCAAGCGCGTGTGCTCAACCTGGTGCAGCAGGTCAGCTACCGAAACCTGCATGGCGTTGGTGAGAGGCGCCGGGTAAATACCCACGACGAGCACACCGATGGCCAACAAGCCCAGAATCAGGAATTCACGCGGGTTCAAATCAAGCAGTTCAGCGACATGATGGTTGGTGATGGCGCCGAAGATCACCCGCTTGACCAGGTAGAGCGAATAGGCTGCCCCCAGGATCAGCGCTGTGGCGGCCAGCAGGCCGACCCAGAAGTTCACCTGGATCGCGCCGAGGATAACCATGAATTCGCCAACGAAACCAGACGTGCCCGGCAAGCCGCAATTGGCCAGTGAGAACAGCACGAAGAAAGCTGCAAAGCGAGGCATGCGGTTGACCACACCGCCGTACTGGGCAATTTCGCGGGTATGCATGCGGTCATACAGTACGCCGATGCAAAGGAACATGGCGCCAGAGACAAAGCCGTGCGAAATCATTTGCATGATTGCGCCCTGCACTGCCACGTCGGACAGCGCAAACGTGTTGTCCAAACCAGGCGTGCAAGCGAAGAAACCTAGCGTAACGAAACCCATGTGGGCGATCGACGAATAGGCAACCAGCTTCTTCATGTCGACCTGCACCAGCGCAACCAGGCCGACGTAGATCACGGCAATCAAGGACAGCGCGACGATGAAGCCAGAAAAATAGTGGCTGGCGTCGGGCGCGATGGGCAGCGAGAAACGCAGAAAACCGTAACCACCCAGCTTCAGCATGATGGCAGCCAGCACCACCGAACCACCTGTAGGCGCTTCAACGTGGGCGTCGGGCAACCAAGTGTGGACCGGCCACATCGGCACCTTGACGGCGAAGGCCAGCAGGAAGGCCCAGAACAGATATTTTTGCACTTCCAGCGGCAGGTGCAGCATCTGCCAGGCGTGCAGGTCGAACGTACCCGACTTGCTGTACAGGTACAGAATCGCGACCAGGGTCAGCAGCGAGCCGGCCAGCGTGTAGAGGAAGAACTTGAATGCGGCATAGACGCGGTTGCTGCCGCCCCAGATACCGACGATGATGTACATCGGGATCAGCGTGGCTTCGAAGAACACATAGAACAGCAAGCCGTCTTGCGCGCAGAACACGCCGATCATGATGCCCGACAGGATCAGGAAGGCACCCATGTATTGCGCCACGCGCTTTTCGATCACTTCCCAGGCGGCCATCACGACCAGCACTGTAATGAAGGCGGTCAAGGGTACGAACCACAGCGAGATGCCGTCGATACCAAGCGAGTAGCTGATGTGGAAGCGTTCGATCCAGTTCAGCTTTTCGATGAATTGCATGCCGTGCTGGGCATTGTCGAACTTCGTGATCAGCGGCAGCGTGATGAAGAAGCTGACCAGGGCACCGATCAGGGAAAGCGAGCGCGTCAAGCCAGGGTTATTGTCACGGCCGACGGCCAGGACCAGCACGCCGAACGCGATGGGTAGCCATATCGCGAGGCTCAGGAGATAGGGAATCGTTGGTTGCATCATGGTTGCTATTGTTTTCGCGTCGAATTATTCGGCTATCGGCGTCAGGTTCACTTTGGAATCACGGGCCACAGGAAATAGGTCAGGAAGCCAACTACGCCCAAAATCATCACGAACGCGTAGTGATAGAGGTAACCTGTCTGGAACACCCGCGTAACGCGCGAGATGAAGCCGACCACGTGAGCACTGCCGTTGACGACCAAACCATCAATCAAGCCCTTGTCACCGATATTCCAGAAGCCGCTGCCCAGAATGCGCGCACCACGGGCAAACACGACTTCGTTGATCTTGTCCATGTAGTACTTGTTGTCGAGCAGTGTGTGAAGGAAATGGAATTTGTTGAAGAACCATTCCGGCACTTTGCGGTTAACCATGTAGCAGTAGTACGCAAAGCCGACGCCAGCCAACGCAAGCCAGAACGGCAGCGATATGAATGCGTGCAGGCCCATTGACAGCACACTGCCGCCATTGGCTTCGCTGAATTCCTCTGTCAGCGTTTTCATCGCTTCGTGGTTTTCCGCGATAACGACGGCACTCTTGAAGTATTCACCGAACAACATGGGCTTGACGGTCAACGCACCGATTATGACCGACGGAATAGCCAGTAAGACCAGCGGCAAAGTCACGACCCAGGGGGACTCATGCGGCTTCTGACCAGGGGCCAGGCCATGGTGTTCATGGTCATCGTGCGCATCGTCGTGGGCGCCGTGCGTGTCGTCATGAGCATGCGCGTCGGCATGGGCATGGTCATCATGGCCGTGTCCGTGATCGTGTGCCTTGCCGAAACGCTCTTCGCCATGAAACACAAGGAAATACATGCGGAACGAATAGAACGCCGTGACGAACACACCGGCGATCACGGCAATGTAGGCAAAGGTATGTCCGGGCAGGTTCGAAGCCTTGACCGCATCGATGATGCTGTCCTTTGAGTAAAAGCCCGAGAAGAACGGCGTGCCGATCAGGGCAAGCGAGCCGATCAGGGACGTGATCCAGGTGATCTTCATGTACTTCGACAAGCCACCCATGTTGCGGATGTCCTGGTCATGGTGCATGCCAATGATGACTGAACCGGCGCCGAGGAACAGCAGCGCCTTGAAAAATGCGTGCGTCATCAGGTGGAACACGGCAACCGAGTAGGCCGAAGCGCCCAGCGCCACGGTCATGTAGCCAAGCTGCGACAGCGTGGAATACGCCACCACGCGCTTGATGTCGTTCTGGATGATGCCCATGAAGCCCATGAACAGGGCCGTGATGGCGCCGATGATCATGACAAAGGACAAGGCCGTGTCGGACAATTCGAACAGCGGCGACATGCGTGTGACCATGAAGATACCGGCAGTCACCATGGTGGCGGCGTGGATCAGTGCGGAAATGGGGGTCGGGCCTTCCATCGAGTCAGGCAGCCAGACGTGCAACGGGAACTGGGCCGACTTACCCATGGCGCCGATGAACAGGCAGATGCAGGCAGCTGTCAGCATCGGTGTTTCGGTGCCCGGCAGCAGGTACTGGGTCAGGGCCAGCTTCTGGTCGAATATTTCAATGTAATTTAGCGAGCCGCCGAAATGCATCAACAGGCCGATGCCGAGGATGAAACCGAAGTCACCCACGCGGTTGACCAGGAAAGCCTTCATGTTGGCGAAGATCGCGGTCGGACGGGTGAACCAGAAACCGATCAGCAAGTAGGACACCAGGCCCACAGCTTCCCAGCCGAAGAACAACTGCAGGAAGTTGTTGCTCATGACGAGCATCAGCATCGAGAACGTGAACAGCGAGATATAGGCGAAGAAGCGGTTGTAGCCGGGGTCATCCTGCATATAGCCGATGGTGTAGATATGCACCATCAACGAAACGAAGGTCACCACGCACATCATCATGGCCGTCAAGCTGTCGATCATGAAGCCGATTTCAAACTTCAGGTGGCCAACCGTCATCCATGTATAAAGCGATTGGTTCAGCGTCTGGCCGTCCAGCACCTGGTTCAGGGTCATGGCGGAGATGATGAAGGCAATCGCCACACCGAGGATGGTGACCGTATGCGAAACCTTACGGCCGACCACGTTGCCGAAGAAGCTGGTGCCGAACAGGCCGGCAATCGCGGCACCGGCCAGCGGTGCCAGCGGTACTGCGAGAAGTAGGTTAGCGTTGAGTTGCCCCGCCATGATGATCCTTGTCGTATTTCAGCGTGTTTTTGTTCGGTCGCGCAATTGCGCGCACTAATAACTTCTCTCTTAACCCTTCAAGCTGTCCAGATCTTCCACGTTGATGGTGTCCAGATTACGGAACAGCACCACGAGAATGGCCAGGCCGATCGCCGATTCCGCCGCCGCCACGGTCAGGATGAAGAAGACGAAGATCTGCCCTGCCGCGTCACCAAGGTAATGCGAGAAGGCGACAAAATTCAGGTTCACCGCCAGCAACATCAATTCGATTGCCATCAAGAGCACGATAATGTTCTTGCGGTTGAGAAAGATGCCGATGACGGAAATGGCAAACAAGATGGCGCCGAGAATCAGGTAATGCGAGAGTGTCAAAGTCACGGGCTTCTCCTTATTTCTTGTCTGCGGCAGCCGGTGCTGCAGCAGCTGCGGCCGGCGCAGCTTCAGCGGCCGGTGCTTCGGCCACGGGGCGGTTCGACTCGGCCTTCATCTTGACCATGCGCAGGCGGTCGGTCGACTTGACCTTGACCGCATCGGCCGGAGCGAAGTACTTGCTGTCCTTGCGGCGGCGCATGGTAAGTGCGACGGCAGCAATGATCGCAACCAACAGGATGACGCCAGCAATTTCAAACGGATAGATGTATTGCGTGTAGAGGACCTTGCCCAGTTCCTTGGTCAGGCCGACGGTGGCGCCTGCGGGCGACGCCTGGGCATCCATGTCCCAGAAACCCTTCATCATCACAACCGCCATTTCGAACACAATCACCAGACCGATCGGCACGCCGACCCAGGCACTCTTCCAGAAACCCTCGCGCAGCTTGTCCATGTCGATGTCAAGCATCATCACCACGAACAGGAATAGCACCATGACCGCGCCGACATAGACCAGCACCAGCACAATGGCCAGGAATTCGGCTTGCAACAGCATCCAGATGGCAGCGCCGGTGAAGAAGGTCAGCACCAGATAGAGTGCCGCATGCACCGGATTGCGGTCGGTGATGACGCGTAGCGCGGCGAACACCATGATCACCGAGAACACGTAGAACAAAATTGTTTTATCCATAAATTCGACAGACGGTTGAATGTCCCAGCAATCCGATCAGCGGTAAGCCGCATCCGCTTCGCGGGCGGCAGCGATTTCTTTTTCGTAGCGGTCGCCCACGGCGAGCAGCATTTCCTTGGTGAAGTACAGATCACCGCGCTTTTCACCGTGGTATTCGAGCACGTGCGTTTCCACAATCGAGTCGACCGGGCAGGACTCTTCGCAGAAGCCGCAGAAGATGCACTTGGTCAGGTCGATGTCGTAGCGCGTGGTGCGGCGCGAGCCGTCGGCGCGCTGGTCCGATTCGATCGTGATCGCCATGGCGGGGCATACGGCTTCGCACAATTTGCAGGCGATGCAGCGCTCTTCGCCATTGGGGTAGCGGCGCAGTGCATGCAAACCACGGAAACGCGGCGATTGCGGCGTCTTTTCCTCGGGGAATTGCACCGTGATCTTGCGTGCAAACATGTAGCGGCCGGTCAGCGCAAAACCCTTGATGAGTTCACGCAGCAGCAAGCTGTTAAAAAAATCCTTGATGGCTTCCATTTTCCTTAGCCTTTAAGCTCTAGTTACCAAGCTCTGAGTCTTGCGAGGGCAGCAGAGCGAACTCCCCTGCCCCACCATGTATATGTCAGTTCCAGATGTTCCACGGCGCAGGCAATTGCATCCATGCAGCCACGATCAACAGATACGCCAGCATCAGCGGGATGAATACTTTCCAGCCCAGACGCATGATCTGGTCATAGCGGTAACGCGGGAACGACGCGCGCGCCCAGATGAACATCGTCACCACCAGGAAGGTCTTGATCCCAAGCCACACCCAGCCGGAAGGTAGAAGTGTTATCGGCGAAGCCCAGCCGCCCAGGAACAGCAGCGACGCGACCAGCGAAATCAGGATCATGTTCGCGTATTCGGACAGATAGAACATCGCGAACGACATGCCCGAATATTCGATCATGTGGCCGGCCACGATTTCCGATTCGCCTTCAACCACGTCAAACGGGTGGCGGTTGGTTTCGGCGATGCCGGAAATCACGTACACCACGAACACCGGCAGCAGCGGCAGCCAGTTCCACGAAAAGATCGGCAAGCCATGCGCCGCGCCGAAACCCTTCGACTGCGCCATCACGATCTCGGTCAGGTTCAGGCTGCCCGACACCAGCAACACGATCACCAGCGCAAAGCCCATGGCGATTTCATACGACACCATCTGTGCCGAAGCACGCATGGCGCCGAGGAAGGCATACTTCGAATTCGAAGCCCAGCCGGCGATGATGATGCCGTAGACTTCCATCGAGGTCACGGCCATCAGGAGCAGCAGGCCGGCGTTGACGTTGGCCAGCGCAACGTCGGGGCCAAACGGGATCACCACCCAGGCCACCAGCGAAGGCATGATGGTCATGACGGGTGCCAGCACGAACAGGGCCTTGTTGGCGCGGCTCGGCACAACGATTTCCTTGAACAGCAGCTTGGCGCCGTCGGCGAGCGGCTGCAGCAAGCCCAGGGGGCCGACGCGGTTCGGGCCGATACGGATGTGCATCCAGCCGATGGCCTTGCGTTCCCACAAGGTCAGGTAAGCCACGCAACCCATCAGCGGGGCAACCAGAAGGACGATCTTGATCAGGTTCCAGACGATGGGCCACAAGAACGCGCCAAACAGCGACAAGCCGAATTCGTGGATAGAGAGCAAGGCTTGATCCATCATGCACGCTCCACGGAGATAGCGCCGAACATCGCACCGAGTGCGGCGGTCGAAGCATGCGCCGCAGCGACACGCACGACGTTGTCAGGCAATTTCTTGTCGATAACGGCCGCCAGCACTGCGCTGCCGTTACCCTGCTTGACGCGCACCTGCGTGCCCGCTTCCACGCCCAGCTTTTGCGCCAGGGCGGCAGACAGGTGGGCCTTTGGCGCCTGGGCGTCGTTGGTCAATTGCAGCGATTCCGCACGGCGCACGATGGCGTCGGTCGAGTAGATCGGCACGTCGGTCACACGCTCAAGTTCCGACGAAGCCGCAGGAGCAGCGTGCAGGATCAGCGTCGTGTGGTTGTTCAGATGGCCGACCACATTGGCATCGGTCAGCTTGTCGCATGCCAGCACGGCATTGCGGATCGCTTCCGAGGTTTCGAAATCGAAGCCGTCGAGTTCGAGCAGATTGCCGAGAACGCGCAGCACCTTCCAGCCCGGACGCGAATCACCGGCCGGACGCACCGTGCCGTTGAAACTTTGCGGACGGCCTTCGCAGCTTACGAAGGTGCCCGAGGTTTCGGTGAACGGCGTAATCGGCAGCATCACGTCGGCATAGTCGGCACCATGCTGGAACGGAGACATGACGACAACCATTTCAGCGGCATCAAGTGCAGCACGTGCCGCTTGCGGATTGGCGCTGTCGAGTTCCGGTTCAACGTTCAACAGCACGTAAGCCTTGCGCGGCGTATCGAACATCTGCGCGGCGTTGGCGCCCTCTTCACCCGCTGCTCCACCAGGTATTGCCTTGGCGATGTAACCGCCCACCGTGTTGGCGGCTTCGGTCAGGTAGCCCAGGCGCGCATCGGTGTTGTGTGCAATCCATTGTGCAGCGATATGCAATTGCGAAGCTTGCGGGTGCTGTGCCACGGCGTTGCCGAGCAACACAGCCTTGTGCTCACCGGACAGCAGGCTTTCGGCAGTCTTCTTTGCGGCTTCCGACGGTGTGACGTTTTCATAACCGGCCGGGGCAGCAATGCCCTTGGCAGCGGCCACAGCGGCGATCACTTCACCCAGGGCGGCCAGCCATGCCGACGGTGCCTTGATCATCTTGTTGGCAACCGGCATCAGCAAGTCGTCATCGGTGGCATGCAGCACACTGACCTTGGCGCCCGACTTCACCGCCTGGCGCAGGCGTGCAGCCAGCAGCGGATGGTCCTTGCGCAGGAAAGAGCCGACCACGAAAGCACGGTTCAGCTTGCTGAATTCGGCGATCGACATGCCCAGCCACGGTGTGACCTTGCCGTCGAGCGTGAAATCGCTTTGACGGGTACGGAAGTCGACGTTGTTCGAACCCATGCCGCGCATCAGCTTTTGCAGCAGCGACAGCTCTTCCAGTGTCGACGACGGTGCAGCCAGCGCAGCCAGCGCGTCGGCGCCATGCTCGTGCCTGATATTGCGCAAGCCGTGCGCCACGTATTCGAGCGCGGTTTGCCAGTCGGTCTGCTGCCACTTGCCATCCTGCTTGATCATCGGCGTGGTCAGGCGTTCGGCGCTGTTGACACCTTCGTAGGAGAAACGGTCCTTGTCCGAAATCCAGCAGTCGTTCACATCCGCGTTTTCCAGCGGCAGCACGCGCATCACTTTGCCGTTCTTGACTTGCACGGTCAGGTTGGTACCCAGGCCGTCATGCGCGCTGATCGACTTGCGGCGTTGCAATTCCCAGGTACGGGCACTGTAGCGGAACGGCTTGGAAGTCAGGGCGCCGACCGGGCACAGGTCGATCATGTTGCCCGACAGTTCGGAATCGACCGTCTTGCCGACAAAGGAGGTGATCTCGGAATGTTCGCCACGGCCCAGCATGCCGAATTCCATCACGCCGGCAATTTCCTGGCCAAAACGGACGCAGCGCGTGCAGTGGATGCAGCGCGTCATTTCCTTCATGGAGATCAGCGGACCGACGTCCTTCGGTGCCACCACGCGCTTTTCTTCTTCATAGCGCGAGGACGAGCCACCGTAACCGACCGCCAAGTCCTGCAACTGGCATTCACCGCCCTGGTCGCAGATCGGGCAATCGAGCGGATGGTTGATAAGCAGGAATTCCATCACGCTCTTTTGAGCCTTGACAGCCTTCTCGCTGTGCGAGCGCACGATCATGCCGTTGGTGACGGGCGTGGCGCAAGCGGGCAAAGGCTTGGGAGCCTTTTCCACTTCGACCAGGCACATGCGGCAATTGGCCGCAATGGACAGTTTCTTGTGATAGCAAAAATGCGGGATGTAGGTGCCGAGCTTATTGGCGGCATCCATCACCATGCTGCCTTCCTGCACTTCGACTTTTTTGCCGTCTATTTCGATTTCAACCATGGCTTTGTGCCCAAGTATTCTTTCAATTCACTTCAATTCGAGACCAGCGCTTGCTACTTTGTGCTGCAATCGGCTTACATGTAGGTCGGCACGAGGCAATGCTTGTGCTCGATGTGGTAGGCGAATTCGTCACGGAAATTCTTCACGAAGGCGCGTACCGGCATTGCCGCTGCATCGCCCAGCGCACAGATCGTGCGGCCCTGGATGTTGTCGGCGATGTTGTTCAACAGGTCGAGGTCTTCCGGACGGCCCTGGCCGTGTTCGATACGGTGCACCATGCGGTAGAGCCAGCCCGTGCCTTCGCGGCAAGGCGTGCACTGGCCGCACGATTCTTCAAAATAGAAATACGACAGGCGCAGCAACGACTTGACCATGCAGCGCGTCTCGTCCATCACGATGATGGCGCCCGAACCGAGCATGGAGCCGGCCTTGGCGATCGAATCGTAGTCGAGATCGGTTTGCATCATGGTGTCGCCCACGATCACCGGTGCGGACGAACCGCCGGGAATCACGGCCTTGATCTTTTTGCCGCCGCGCATGCCACCAGCCAGTTCCAGGAACTTGGCGAACGAGGTACCCAACGGCACTTCATAGTTGCCTGGACGCTCGACGTCGCCCGAGATCGAGAAGATCTTGGTGCCGCCGTTGTTGGGCTTGCCCAGTTGCGCATAAGCTTCGCCGCCGATCTTGAAGATGAACGGAACAGCCGCAAAGGTTTCGGTGTTGTTGATCGTGGTCGGCTTGCCGTACAGGCCGAAGCTGGCCGGGAACGGCGGCTTGAAACGCGGCTGGCCCTTCTTGCCTTCGAGCGATTCGAGCAAGGCAGTTTCTTCGCCGCAGATGTAGGCACCGTAGCCATGGTGCGCATGCAGCTGAAACTTGAAGCCCGTGCCGCAGATGTCGTCACCGAGGAAGCCGGCGGCGCGCGCCTCTTCCAGTGCTTCTTCGAAGCGGTCATACACATCCCAGATTTCACCGTGGATGTAGTTGTAGCCCACCGTGATACCCATGGCGTAGGCGCCAATGGCCATGCCTTCAATCAGCGCATGCGGGTTGTAACGCATGATGTCGCGATCCTTGAAGGTACCTGGCTCGCCTTCGTCAGAATTGCAAACGAGATATTTCTGGCCCGGGAACGAGCGTGGCATGAAGCTCCACTTCAAGCCTGTCGGGAAACCTGCGCCGCCGCGGCCGCGCAACGACGATGCCTTCAGTTCGGCGATGACTTGTTCCGGCGTGATCTTGTCGGTCAGGATGCGCTTCAACTGTTCGTAGCCGCCGCGCTTGACGTAGTCGGCCAGGTGCCAGTTGTTGCCATCGAGGCCGGCCAGGATCAGCGGGTTGATATGACGGTCGTGCAGGCTGGTCATTTCTTCAGTTCCTCCACCAGTGCATCGATCTTGTCGTTCGACATCCAGCTGCACATGCGCTTGTTGTTGACCAGCATGACGGGTGCGTCGCCGCAGGCGCCCATGCACTCGCCTTCTTGCAGCGTGAACAGGCCGTCAGCGGTGGTTTCCTTGTAGTCCACACCGAGCTTCTCTTTCAGGTAGTGCGCCGCCTTTTCGCCACCGGACAGCGCGCAAGGTAGGTTGGTGCACACCGTGATCTTGAACTTGCCGATCGGCTTCAGGTTGTACATCGCGTAAAACGTCGCGACTTCGGCCACGGCCACGGCAGGCATGCCGATATAGTCGGCCAGGTCCTGCATGATTTCCGGCGAGAGCCAGCCCTTTTCATCCTGGGCGATGGCGAGTGCCGACATCACGGCCGACTGGCGCTGATCGGCTGGGTACTTCGCCAGCTCGCGATCTATTTTTTTGTATGCTTGCTCTGATAACAGCATGTTTTATGCCTCAACTGTGCATCAAACCAAAGTGGAAATAATTTCCACTTCAGCCAAAATCACTTCTCCGTCATCCCCGCGAAAGCGGGGATCCATACTGAGTCCGCACTTTCAACCGGCTTTTGGATTCCCGCTTTCGCGGGAATGACGGAGAAAAATTTACCGTCTGGTTATTCTTCCAACGATTGCTTCATTCACTATCTGTCAATTTCACCAAACACAATATCCTGCGTACCAATGATCGTAACCGCGTCGGCGATCATGTGGCCCTTGGCCATTTCATCGAGGCCCTGCAAATGCGGGAAGCCTGGTGCGCGAATCTTCAGGCGGTACGGCTTGTTGGCGCCGTCGGACACGAGATAGATGCCGAACTCACCCTTCGGATGCTCGACGGCGGCATACGCTTCGCCGGCCGGCACATGGAAGCCTTCCGTGAAGAGCTTGAAGTGGTGAATCAGCTCTTCCATGTTGGTTTTCATGTCGACGCGATGCGGCGGGGCCACCTTGTGGTTGGTCGTCATGACCGGGCCCGGATTGTTGCGCAGCCACTCGACGCATTGCTTGATGATGCGGTTCGACTGGCGCATTTCGGCCACACGCACGAGGTAGCGGTCATAGCAGTCGCCATTGGTGCCGACTGGGATGTCGAAGTCGAGCAAGTCGTACACCTCGTAGGGCTGCTTCTTGCGCAGGTCCCATTCGATGCCGGAACCGCGCAGCATGGCCCCGGAGAAGCCCATGGCCATGGCACGCTCCGGCGAGACCACGCCGATACCGACCAGACGTTGCTTCCAGATGCGGTTGTCGGTCAACAGCGTTTCGTATTCGTCGACATAGGTCGGGAAACGGTTGGTGAAGTCTTCGATGAAGTCGAGCAGCGAACCCTGGCGGTTTTCGTTCAGCTTGGCCAGTTGCGAAGCGTTCTTCAGCAAGGACACGGTGTGCTTGGGCATCGCGTCAGGCAGGTCGCGGTAGACGCCGCCCGGACGGTAGTAAGCCGCATGCATCCGTGCGCCCGAGACCGCTTCGTAGCAGTCCATCAGGTCCTCACGTTCGCGGAAGGCGTACAGGAACACGCCCATCGCGCCCACGTCGAGCGCATGGGCGCCAATCCACAGCAGGTGGTTCAGCAAGCGCGTGATTTCGTCAAACATGACGCGGATGTATTGCGCACGCAGAGGCACTTCGATGCCGAGCATCTTTTCGATGGCCATCACGTAGGCATGCTCGTTGGCCATCATCGACACGTAGTCGAGGCGATCCATGTAGGGCACCGACTGCAGGTAGGTCTTTTGCTCGGCCAGCTTTTCGGTGGCGCGATGCAGCAGGCCGATATGCGGGTCGGCGCGCTGGATCACTTCACCGTCGAGTTCCAGAACCAGACGCAGCACACCGTGCGCCGCAGGATGCTGCGGCCCGAAATTCAGCGTGTAATTTTTAATCTCAGCCATGAAACACCCCAACAAATCTACTGCGCGACTCAATCTCGAACCTGCGATGCTCGCCGTACAACCGTACGGCTGCGCTTCTCGGCTCGACCTTGAGCCGCTCGCTACGATTTTTTGTGGTGTTCATTATTTCATCCCGTACTGTTCTTCACGGATCACGCGCGGCACGTTTTCACGCGGCTCGATGGTCACGGGTTGGTACACTACGCGCTTTTGCTCGGCGTCGTACTTCATTTCGACGTAGCCCGACACAGGGAAGTCCTTGCGGAAGGCGTGGCCGATGAAGCCGTAGTCGGTCAGGATGCGGCGCAGGTCATTGTGGCCATCGAACAGGATGCCGAAGAAGTCGAACGCTTCGCGCTCGTACCAGTTGGCGGCATTCCAGATATTCATCACAGAAGCAACCAGCGGAAAATCGTCGTCCGGGCAGAACACGCGCACGCGCACACGCCAGTTGTGTTTGATCGACAGCAGGTGCGACACCACGGCAAAGCGCTTGCCTTCCCAGATGCCGTCGCCATAGGTGGAATAGTCCACGCCGGCCAGGTCGACCAGCTCTTCAAAATGCAGGTCGGCGTTGTCGCGCAGCGTGGTCATGGCTTGCGCGTAGTGGTCGGCGCCAACCACGATGGTGATTTCGCCGAGCGCGGTCGTCAGACTCTGAATCTGTTCGCCCAAGGCACCCTTGAGCGCGGCTTCCAGAGTTTCAAGTTTGGTCGTCATAATTATTTGCGGGCGATCGTATTGGTGCGGCGGATCTTGGTCTGCAATTGCATGATGCCGTACAGCAGCGCCTCGGCCGTGGGCGGGCAGCCCGGCACATAGACATCGACCGGCACGATGCGGTCGCAGCCGCGCACGACGGAATACGAATAGTGGTAGTAGCCGCCGCCGTTGGCGCACGAACCCATGGAGATGACCCAGCGCGGCTCGGCCATCTGGTCGTACACCTTGCGCAAGGCCGGCGCCATCTTGTTGCACAGCGTGCCGGCGACGATCATCACATCGGACTGGCGCGGACTGGCGCGGAACACGACGCCGAAACGGTCAAGGTCGTAACGCGATGCGCCGGCGTGCATCATTTCCACGGCGCAGCAGGCGAGACCGAACGTCATCGGGTACATCGACCCGGTACGGGCCCAGTTGATCAGTTTGTCCACCTGGGTGGTGGCAAACCCTTCGCTCAAGTGACCTTCAATAGCCATAGTATTCTCAATGCGTTTTCAGTGCGTTCAAGGCGTCATTCCCAGTCAAGGGCGCCCTTTTTCCAGATGTACCAAAAGCCGACGGCGAATTCGACGATAAACGCAAACATCGTCAGGAAGCCGGACCAGCCGAGTTCGCGCATCGACGCGCCCCACGGGAAGAAGAACGCCGTTTCCAGGTCAAACAGGATGAACAGGATGGCGATCAGGTAGTAGCGCACGTCGAACTTCATGCGCGCATCCTCGAACGCTTCAAAGCCGCATTCGTACGGCGAGAGCTTTTGTGCGTCGGGTTTATTTGGGCCGATCAACCAGCCAAGGACTTGCGGGAGGACGCCGACACCGATGCCGACGAGGATGAACAACAGGACGGGTAGATAGTTTTCGAGGTTCACGGTAATTGCGTAATACGCCGGTTGTTGAACGATTGCTGCTGCAAGATTCTGCAGTGGATTATTGCTAGTGCGATCAAAACTAAAATACTAAGCGCTCTAACGAACTATCAACCAAGCAACAAATTTCTCGATAAAAAGCCAGCTCGGAAAATCTCTCTGCTGGCTTATTTTCTCATTACATTGCGCGTTGCATTTTGTTTGGTGCCGACGGCGAGACTCGAACTCGCACAGCTTGCGCCACTACCCCCTCAAGATAGCGTGTCTACCAATTTCACCACGTCGGCTCAAGCTCAGTATTTTAACCTGTTTTGATACCTTTGTTCAACGCACAAATTGCAGTAAATCAATGCGTGCTGAATTTATTTGACTTATTGCCGCCAATTTCACGGCAAATCCCCTCATCAGCACGCCAACGGCGGCAATTATTTTTGCGCCGGAGCACCTTGCGATGCTGCCGGAGCGGATTTTGCGGGCTCGCCAGCAGGTGCAGGCGCAGAAACTGCAGGTACTGCCGGGGCCGAAGCCGGGGCGGAAGCAGCAGGTGCTGAAGCTGCAGGAGCAGCCGGAGCCGGAGCGGTTTGCGCAGGCACGACGGCGTCGAGCGAATTCGACACGACATGCGCGCCGGAATTCAGATACGCCAGGCCCAACGTCGATGCAAAGAACACTGCGGCAGCGATGCCGGTCGACTTCGACAGGAAATTCGACGAACCGCTGGCACCGAACAGGCTGCCCGATGCGCCAGAGCCGAAAGCAGCGCCCATGTCGGCACCCTTGCCATGCTGCATCAACACCAGGGCAACAATGATCAAGGCGGAAATCACCTGGATCAACATAACCAAATTAAGAATCATTGCATTCCTTCAATATTTACCCATTACTGGGATTAAATCACGGCGCACACCTCGATACACGCCCTTCCACTTACCCTGCCTGCCTTTGCAACCCAGCCGAAGCCCTGAAACCCTAGACCTTGATCAACTGCGCCGCTTGCGCAATGGCAAGAAAATCTTCCGCCTTCAAGGACGCGCCGCCAATCAGGCCACCGTCAATATCGGGCATCGCCAGCAATTGGCCCGCATTATCGGGTTTCATGCTGCCACCATACAAAATCTTTACCTGCTGCGCCGCCTGCACGCTCTTGGCGGCAATCTTCGCGCGCAGCATTTCGTGCACATTCTGCGCCATACGTGGCGTGGCCGTAATACCGGTGCCGATGGCCCACAGCGGCTCATAAGCCACGACCACACGCGCCACGTCGCCCTCTTCCAGCACCTGCAGCACCGCATCCAACTGCGCACCGACAACAGCATCGGTACGGTTGCCCTGGCGCTCTGCCAGGGTCTCGCCAACGCAGAGAATCGCCGTCACGCCGGATTTCAGCGCCCGCACCACCTTCTTTGCCACCACGGCATTGCTTTCGCCATGGTAAGTGCGCCGCTCTGAATGGCCCACGATCACGTGGCTGCAACCGAACTCGAGCAACATGGAAGCCGCAACGTCACCGGTGTAGGCGCCCGACTCGTGCTCGGAGACGGTTTGCGCACCCCAAGCAACAGAAGTGCCCTGCAATTCAGCCTGGCACTGCGCCAGATACGGCGCTGGCGCACAAACCAGCAGATCGCAACCTCCGGCAACCGCAGCCGCACCTGCCTTGATTTCACCCAGCAGCCTGGCATTCCCCGCCAGGCTAGCGTTCATCTTCCAGTTACCAGCAATCAGTATGCGACGCATATTGGTCCATTCACAGTAACCCGATATTGTAACGCGCCGCAGCATGCATGGTCAAACCAGCCCCCCATCCTTGACGCAGCTCCCCGGACTTCCCGGCCGACGTTGCTCAATCACAAACCATTGTGCCCTGCTTTACGACACCTGCAACATGATTTTGCCGATATGGGCGCTCGATTCCATCAGCAAATGGGCTTCTTTTGCCTGTTCCAGCGGAAAACTGCGATAAATCACCGGTTTGATTGCGCCTTGTTCCAGCAGCGGCCACACACGCTCCACCAATTTGGCGCCGACCGCAGCCTTGAATTCGCGCGAGCGCGGGCGCAAGGTCGAGCCGGTTACCGTCAAGCGGCGGCGCAACAGCTGCGCCAGGTCCAGCGTACCCTTGATACCGCCCAGCAAGGCAATCACGGCCAGCCGCCCGTCGTCGGCCATGCAGCCGATCTCACGCGGCAGATAGTCGCCAGCCACCATGTCCAGAATCACGTCAACGCCCTTCCCGTCCGTCAATTCCTTGACCACGGCGGCAAAGTCTTCGTCACGGTAATTGATGCCGCGCTCGGCACCCAGTTCTTCGCACTTACGGCATTTCTCGTCAGATCCCGCCGTGGCAAACACGCGATGGCCGAAGGCTTTCGCGATCTGGATGGCCGTCACACCGATGCCCGAGGTGCCCCCCTGCACCAGCAAGGTTTCACCCGTTTTCAAGCCGGCACGGTCGAAGACGTTGCTCCAGACGGTAAAGTAGGTTTCCGGCAAGGATGCCGCCTCCAGCACACTCAACCCCTTGGGAATGGGCAAACATTGCATCCAGGGCGCGGCGCAGTATTCGGCATAGCCGCCGCCCTGCACCAGCGCGCAGACCAGATCACCCTTTTTGAATGGCGTGCCGCTGGTATCGCCGTCAACAATCTCGCCGGCCACTTCAAGGCCGGGCAAGTCGGACGCGCCGGGCGGCACAGGATAATGCCCCGTACGTTGAACCACATCGGGCCGGTTGACGCCGGCGGCGTGAACCTTGATCAATAATTCGCCGGGCTTCAGTTCAGGCGTGGGGCGCTCGCACAGACGCAAGACGTCGGCCGGGCCGGGTTGGGTAATTTCGATGGCGCGCATGGGTGCTCCAAATTGCATTCAGATCAGCTAATTTTACGCCGAGTGGTTTGGTAGATACTGTTTCCAGGTCAAATACAAATTGGCTTAAATTTCACCGCACTTAAAAATGCCATCCCCGCGCAGGCGGGGATCCACATTTAACCCGGCAGTCGTGGCGCAGTGGGTCCCCGCCTTCGCGGGGACGACACGGAAATATGCTGAAATCAAGGGTGGATGAGCGCGGCGTGCGACGCCCGGCGTACCCACCATATGCGTCAATCGACTTTGATTAGTCGCCTGGTGGAATCGCCGGGCGTCGCACGCTGCGCCTTTCCAACCTACAAAGTCAGGTATGCAAGACCCGCGCCATGGTTTTCCCAATCCTGTCCGTCAAAAGGCAAAATCCTGAGGCTCGCTATCGTCGCATGGTCCAGGCAGCGCACGTTGACCGAAAAGCCATCGGGATTGGAGCGCGGCACATAGTAAGGCTTGCAGCCGCAGACTTTGCAAAAATAGTGCTGCGCCACGCCGGTATTGAAAGTATAGGTCGTGATCGACTCCGCTCCTGCGACGAGTTTGAACGCGGTCCTGGGCACGATCAAATGCAGGAAACCGGTACGCTGACACATCGAACAATTGCATTCGTGCGCTTCAATATCTTCACCCGCCTCAACTTCGATCTGCACGGCACCGCAATGGCAGCTTCCGCTGTGTTTCATATTCTTCTCCACAAATAAAAACCGCCCGGCACTCACGCGCCGGGCGGCTCAGTCCTGCTTCAACCAGCTTATTGCTGCTGGTCTTGCTGTTCACCGCCTTCGGCAGCAGCAGCCTTCATCGACAGCTTGAGGCGGCCACGGTCGTCGGCTTCGAGAACCTTGACGCGCACTTGCTGGCCTTCCTTCAGGTAGTCGGCCACGGCATTGACGCGCTCGTTGGCGATCTGGCTGATGTGCAGCAAGCCGTCCTTGCCCGGGATCACTTGCACGATGGCGCCGAAGTCCAGCAGCTTCAGGACGGTGCCTTCGTAGATCTTGCCGATTTCGACCGAAGCGGTCAGTTCTTCGATGCGGCGCTTGGCTTCCTGGCCGGCAGCGGCGTCAACGGAAGCGATGGTGACCACACCTTCGTCGGTGATGTCGATCTGCGTGCCGGTTTCTTCGGTCAACGCGCGGATGACGGCGCCACCCTTGCCGATCACGTCACGGATCTTTTCCGGGTTGATCTTGATGGTGATCAGGCGCGGTGCGAAGTCGGACAGTTCAGCCTTGCCTTGCGGCAGGGCTTCCTGCATCTTGGCCAGGATGTGCGTGCGGCCTTCCTTGGCTTGCGCCAGTGCCACTTGCATGATTTCCTTGGTGATGCCCTGGATCTTGATGTCCATCTGCAGCGCGGTCACGCCATTGGCGGTACCGGCAACCTTGAAGTCCATGTCGCCCAGGTGGTCTTCGTCACCGAGGATGTCGGTCAGGACGGCAAACTTGTTGCCATCCTTGATCAAGCCCATGGCAATACCGGCCACATGGGCCGTCATCGGCACGCCGGCGTCCATCAGAGCCAGGCAGCCGCCGCAGACCGAAGCCATCGACGAGGAACCGTTCGATTCGGTGATTTCCGAAACCAGGCGCACCGAGTAGCTGAACTCATCCGGAGCCGGCAGGGCAGCGACCAGCGCGCGCTTGGCCAGGCGGCCGTGGCCGATTTCGCGGCGCTTCGGCGTACCGACGCGGCCGGTTTCGCCGGTGGCGAACGGAGGCATGTTGTAGTGGAGCATGAAGCGGTCGCTGTATTCGCCCATCAGCGCGTCGATCTTTTGCTCGTCGCGCGCGGTGCCCAGCGTGGCCACAACCAGCGCCTGGGTTTCGCCACGGGTGAACAGTGCCGAGCCGTGGGTACGCGGCAGCACGCCGGTACGGATCGTGATCGGGCGCACGGTGGTGGTGTCGCGGCCGTCGATACGCGGTTCGCCGTCCAGGATTTGCGAGCGGACGATCTTGGCTTCGAGGTCGAACAGGATGTTGTTGACTTCAGCGGAGTCAGGCGCAGCGCCGCCAACCGATGTCGCTTCGGCAGCCAGCTCGGCCGAGACGGTCGAGTAGATGTCGCGCAGTTCGGTGGTACGGGCTTGCTTGTCGCGCGTCTGGTAGGCTTGGCGCAGCTTGGCTTCGGCGAAGTGGGTAACGCGGCCGATCAGGGCGTCGTTCTTTGGAGCCGGAGCCCATTGCACTTCAGGCTTGCCGCCGTCGCGCACCAGCTCATGGATCGCGTCGATCACGGCCTTCATTTGCTCGTGGCCATAGACCACGGCGCCCAGCATGACTTCTTCCGACAATTGCTGTGCTTCGGACTCGACCATCAACACGGCCGATTCGGTACCGGCCACGACGAGGTCGAGCTGCGTGCTCTTCAATTGCGTGGTGGTGGGGTTCAAGACGTACTGGCCGTCGATGTAGCCGACGCGTGCGGCGCCCAGAGGGCCGGCAAACGGGATGCCGGCAACCGAGATCGCGGCGGACGCACCGATCATGGCGGCGATGTCAGGATCGATTTCCGGATTGACCGACAGCACATGGATGATGACCTGCACTTCATTGAGGTAGCCTTCCGGGAACAGCGGGCGGATCGGGCGGTCGATCAGGCGCGAGGTCAGCGTTTCCTTTTCCGAAGGACGGCCTTCGCGCTTGAAGAAGCCGCCGGGGATGCGGCCGGCTGCATAGGTCTTTTCGACATAGTCGACAGTCAGCGGGAAGAAGTCCTGGCCCGGCTTGGCGTCTTTCTTGGCGACGACGGTAGCGAGCACAACGGTATCTTCGATCGACACCATGACAGCGCCGGATGCCTGGCGGGCGATTTCACCCGTCTCCAGGGTGACTTGATGTTGGCCATACTGGAATGTCTTGGTGACTTTATTAAACACGGTGTTTCCTTTCTAGTTTTTCCGACAGATTTTCAGGCGCTGTCGTTCACCTCACCACAGACGGCAAAAAATCCGTCTTTCTTACAGTTATTGCAAAAGGCTCAAAGACAAAATGCCCGCATCAGCAAGGCTGACGCGGGCATTTCGACTGATTCTTTTCCCGACAAGGGATTACTTACGCAGACCGAGCTTGGCGATCAGATCGCGGTAACGGTTGACGTCCTTGCCCTTCAGGTAGGCGAGCAGGCTCTTGCGACGGTTGACCATCATGATCAAGCCGCGGCGGGAGTGGTGATCCTTGACGTGGGCTTTGAAGTGGCCGTTGAGTTCGTTGATGCGCGCGGTCAGCAGAGCGACCTGCACTTCGGGGGACCCGGTGTCGTTCGTGCCGCGGGCGTTGTCGGCGATGATGGCAGCCTTGCTGGCTTTTTCCATAGTCATGATACTGATACCTTTCACATGCGGTGAGCGGAGTGTTTGCACTTACCCCAGACACCGTGGTTTTACGATTAAACTTCGATTAAAAATTAACTACTTGATAACTAGCTCGATGGCTAGACCACGATTATAGCGGAAAAGGCTTGGGGATTCAAATACTTAGGCACGCCATCAATTGGGCAGGCAGCCAAACCAGCGAAAAAGAGGCGGTTTTACGAAGCCGAGCCCTCAGATTTGTCCGGGAATGAAGGCCGTATCGCCCAAAAGCGGCTTTCCATCCGCGGTCAGGACTTTACCGGAAGGGTCCGAAATCAAGCCATAACTCTCGGCGAGCCGGTCCAGCGACATTTCCCAGAACGGCTCTGTCAATTTGCCGTAAGCATCTTCATCGACATCGAACACATCGGGCTCTTCGCCGAACCCAGCCAGCAAGTCCCACCGCTCATGCCGGTCCGCCGGATAGCCGTCCGGAAAACCATGCGCCATCGCCGATTCCAGAACTTTCAAGGTCTCGACGGCACCAATTCGCTTCAAGCCCGAGAGGGCGAACGGCACAAGGTCTCCCGAGGAATTCGTGAAGTATTGGTGCAGCCCGCCATTCTGCACTTCGGCGTCGAGCCAGAACAGAGCGAGCACTTCCTGTTCTTCACGAAAAAGCGCGTCGAAACCCGGCCGTCCCCAGCGGCGCCAGAGAATTTTTTCCGCCTGTTCCTGGATCGGCGACAAGGGCATGCTTATCTTCAGGCCAGCAAGAACTTACGCATCAAGGGCTTCACGGATTCCTGCCAGGAAGCTGCGCACCGCGGCCACAGCCTTATCCGGGCCGGCCGCCTCGATTTCCTGGATGATGCGGCTGCCGATCACCACAGCATCGGACACCGCCCCCACCGCCTTGGCCGTGGCACCATCGCGGATACCGAAGCCCACGCCAATGGGCAGCGACACATGCTGGCGGATTGCGGCGATGCGCGAAGCCACCTCCGCCGTGTCGATATTGCCAGCCCCGGTCACGCCCTTCAGGGACACGTAGTAGGAAAAACCGCTACCAACCTTGGCCACCTGCTTGACACGCTCCTCGGTCGATGTCGGTGCCAGCAGGAAGATCAGGTCGAGGTCTTGCTCGCGCATCAGGCGGGCGAAGTCTTCCACTTCCTCGGGCGGGTAGTCGACCACGATGGTGCCGTCGGCGCCACAAGCCTTGGCCGCATCGACATAGGCTTGCTGCCCCATGCGTTCGATCGGGTTGGCATAACCCATCAACACGATGGGCGTATTCTGGTTGGTCTTGCGGAATTCCGCGACCATGGCCATGACGTCTTTCATGCCGATGCCGAATTTCAGGGCGCGTTCGCAGGCGCGCTGGATCACCGGGCCTTCGGCCATGGGGTCGGAAAACGGTACGCCGAGTTCGATAATGTCGGCTCCGCCTTCCACAAGTGCATGCAGCAATGGCACGGTGAGTTGCGGCGACGGGTCGCCGGCAGTGATGAAGGTGATCAGGGCCTTGCGTTTTTGGGCCGCGAGCGCGGCAAAGGTTTGCTCAATTCTGGACATGGAATTCTCGATTATCTGTTGGCGAATCGCGCCGCCCCCCCCATGACGGGCAAGCGGCACGGCGGCATCAAAGTGCTTTCTTGGCACGCTCGGCGACGGTATGCATATCCTTGTCGCCGCGACCGGAAAGATTGACCAGGACAATCTTATCCTTGGGCAGCGTGGCGGCAAACTTGACCGCATGCGCAATCGCATGGCTCGATTCAAGCGCCGGGATGATACCTTCGATGCGGCAGCAATTGTGGAATGCCGCAATTGCTTCATCGTCAGTGATGGAAGCATATTGCGCGCGTCCGCTATCCTTCAGCCATGCATGTTCCGGACCCACGCCGGGGTAATCGAGGCCGGCCGAAACCGAGTGCGTTTCGATGATCTGGCCATTGGCGTCCTGCAACAGGTACGTGCGGTTGCCATGCAGCACGCCAGGGGAGCCAGCCAGGAGCGACGCCGAGTGGCGCCCCGTATCCAAGCCGTCGCCAGCAGCTTCCACACCCACCAGCTGTACGTCGGAATAATCGATATAGGGATGGAAGATGCCCATGGCGTTGGAGCCGCCGCCGATGCAAGCCACCACGTAGTCAGGCTGGCGCCCGGTCATTTCGGGCATCTGCAACAGGCATTCCTTGCCGATCACGGACTGGAAGTCGCGCACCATCATCGGGTAAGGATGCGGGCCGGCCACGGTGCCGATGATGTAAAAGGTATTTTCCACATTCGTGACCCAGTCGCGCATGGCTTCGTTCAGCGCGTCCTTGAGTGTCTTGGAGCCAGACTCCACCGGCACTACCTTTGCTCCCAGCAATTCCATGCGATAGACGTTCTGCACTTGCCGCTTGACGTCTTCGCTGCCCATGTAGACCACGCACTCCATGCCGAAGCGGGCGCAGATGGTGGCCGTGGCCACGCCATGCTGCCCTGCCCCGGTTTCGGCGATCACACGCGGCTTGCCCATGCGCTTGGCCAGCAAGGCCTGGCCGATCACGTTGTTGATCTTGTGCGCGCCGGTATGGTTCAGGTCTTCGCGCTTGAAGTAGATCTGCGCGCCGCCGGCCATTTCAGACCAGCGCTTGGCGTGGTAGATCGGGCTTGGGCGGCCGACGAAGTGCGTCAGCTCATTGTGGAATTCGTCAAGGAAAGCCTGGTCGCAACTGTAGTGCGCATAGGCTTCGCGCAATTGCGCAAGTGCAAAGGTCAGGGTTTCGGAGACGAAACTGCCACCGTATTGGCCGAAGTGGCCGGTGGCGTCAGGAAGGCTATAGGGTGATGCGGAATCCGCACGGCCGCCGGCCGCGCTGTTTGCTGCTGATGTCATGGTGTCTTGCTCTCATTTTGGGGTTGCATCCGCCGCCCGGACGCCTTCGATGAAGGCTTGGATACGGGCGGCATCCTTGATGCCCTTGGACGCTTCAACGCCGCTGCTGACGTCGACTGCGTACGGGCGCAAGCCGGCCACCGCCTCAGTGACGTTTAGTTCGCTCAAGCCACCACTTAAAACGACCCGAGGCGCGAGTTCTTCTGGAATGAGAGACCAATCGAAAACCTTTCCTCCGCCACCGTAACCATCGACAAAGGCGTCGAGCAGCAGGCCGGCAAACAAAGGGCCGGTTGCACGGTAGGCGTTTTCATATTCTAGCAAATCCGCCGGCCCCATACCGCTTTTTACGCGGACGGCGCGAATGAAGGGGCGGCGCACGGCTTGCGCAATGGCCGCGCATTGTTCCGGCGTTTCATCGCCATGGAATTGCAAAAGCGACACCGGCGCCTGGGCCAATACCGCCGCGACCTCCTCCGCCGTGACATTGACGAACAGGCCCACGCTGGTGACGAAGGGCGGCAAGCCGGCCAGAAGGCGCCCTGCCGCTTCCGGCGCAATGTAGCGCGGGCTCGGGCCGTAAAACACGAAACCGACGGCATCGGCGCCGGCAGCAATGGCGGCTTGCAGGTCTTGTTCGCGGGTCAGGCCGCAGATCTTGATTCGGGTTCGCGACATATCACCAGGGCAGCATGAGGGGTTCTTGCGGCAGATTCCAGTATGCATCATAGCCGACCCGCGCGAGGTACAGCCCGTCTGGCGCAAAAGTCGGCGCGGCCACGCTGCGGTCGCGCCCTTCCAGCAATTCCCCGATCCAGCCGGGGTCGCGCTTGCCGGTGCCGGTGTAGATCAGCGAACCGACGAGGTTGCGCACCATGTGGTGCAGGAAGGCGCTGGCGCGGAAGGTGAACACGACCACGTCGCCACGGCGCTCGATGCGCACTTCCTGCATATCCTTGATGGGCGACTTGGCCTGGCATTCGGCAGCGCGGAAGGCGGAAAAATCGTGCGTGCCGAGCAGGCTTTGTGCCGCTTCATTCATGCGTTCGACCTCGAGCGGGCGGAATACCCAGCCGGCACGGCCGCGCAACAGGGGTGAACGGATGGCATGGTTGTAGAGCACGTAATGGTAAGTGCGCGAGCGCGCCGAGAAGCGCGAATGGAATGCGCCATCGGGGCCGGGGGCAAGCTCGGCCGCCCAGCGTACCGAGATGGAAGGCGGCAGATGCGCGTTCACGCCGCGCACCCAGGAAAACATGTCGCGCTCAAGCTGCGTGTCGAAATGCACCACCTGCTCCAGTGCATGCACGCCCGCGTCAGTTCGTCCGGCACAGGTGGTGGCGATATCCTGCTGGGCAAACTGCGCCATGGCGCGTTCCAGCGCATCCTGCACGGTGTTGCCGTGCGGTTGGGTTTGCCAGCCGCCCCAAGGGGTGCCGTCGTATTGCACGCCGAGTGCGATGCGTTTTGTGATTGGGGATTCGATTTCCGCGTCCATTTTGGCGCCGTATCCATTGTCTCCGTCATCCCCGCGAAAGCGGGGATCCACAGCACCACAACAAGCGGGTTTAATGTGGATCCCCGCTTTCGCGGGGATGACGGGCTAAAGTGAGAGCGTCCTCGAAAAAAAACGGGCGCAAGCATCGCCTGCGCCCGTCTACAAGTGTAACTGCTGGATGGCTCTAGCTAGAGCTCCCCGGTATTAACCGAGCTTTGCCAGCAATCCCTTGGCCTTTTCAGCGTACTCCGGAATACCGCCCTTCATGACTTCGTCGAGCAGTTCACGGGCACCTTCCTTGTCGCCGATTTCCTGGTAGGCCACGGCGAGGTCGAGCTTGGTCGCCATTTCGGCGTTGTTCGAATACTCGTGGTCCACGCCGGTATCGAGTTCCACCGGTGCTTCGAGCACGTGATGGCCACCGTCGCCATGGTCAACATGGTCGGCAACCGACGGAATATGCAGGTCAGGCACGGACAGATGCTCGCCGGCGTGCGGCGCCGGAGCCGGATTCAGGCCCGGAATCTCACCGATGTCGACCAGCGGTGCCGGCTCTTCCAATTTCGGCGCGGCATGCTCATGCACTTCAGGGGCGTGCACTTCGGCCGCATGGATGTCCGGAATATGGAAATCCATCGCATGCTCGTTGGCCGGCGCAGGTGCCGGTTCCGGCACGTGCGGGACGGCAGGCACGTCCGGGATGTGGAAGTCGACCACGTTCGACTTGTGTTCTGCAACCGGCAGCTCGAGGTCGGGCACGTGGGCTTCAGCCTTGTGGTCCGGCAGAACCGTGGTGGCATCCTTCGAAGAATCGAGTTCCAGCGTCAGGCCGGACAAGTCGAAGTCCATGGCAGCCGGCTCAATCTTGGCATGCGTCGGCACTTCTTCCGGCTTGATCGTCGGCACGGCCGGCAATTCGTCGGACAGGTCGTGCAATTCGGTGTCGTGCGTATCGAGGCGGCCGATCGTGGTCGCTTCGCCGAGCTCATGGTGTTCGGTTTCGGGTTCCGGCGACTTCTTGTCGTCGAGGAAGTCGAAGTCGATGTTGCTGAAGTCGGCCGGTGCAGGCGCCGCCACTTCATGCTTGGCTGCCGGCACGTCATGGCTGCCATGGCCACCATGTGCCGGTTCATGCGTCGGCTCATCACCGATGCCATCGAGGTCGAAATCAAGGCTGGTCGAAACGTCGAGCGGGTTGTCGCCGTGCGGATGGCTTTCGCCATGACGCGCCAGCGTGTCGGGCTCAGGCTGGCCCAAGGTTGGCCCACCCAGTTGCGGCTCGCCGCCATGGGTGTTCGGCACCAGGTCGTCGAGCATCGAGGTGTCGTGCATCTGCGTCGACAGCGCCATGGTCTTGGCCATGTCTGCCGGCGTGCCGCCATGGGTCGTGCCGGCGACACTGTAGAGCGGGTTCTTCGGATCGATCGACATGCCCAGTGCTGCGGCCTGGTGCCAATCTTCGCCCTCGCCCTTGGTCATGCCATACAGTTCTGTGGCGACCGTTTCGAACGAGCGCACGTCCTTGCGGTTGGCGTAGATTTCGAGCAGTTTGACGCGCACGGCATTGCGGTCCGGCTGGGTGCGCAGTGCTTCCTTGAGGATTTCCTCGGCTTGCGCATCGCGGCCATAGGCGATGTAGACGTCGGCTTCCGCCACCGGGTCGACTTCATTGCTGTCGAGCTGGCTGGCCGAAGGTGCGAAATTCGAATTGAAGACGCTGTTGTTGGTGTCGACGCTTTGACCGCCGGTGGAACCGAACAGCGAATTCGCCTTCAGGCTGGAATCGGTGATGATGCTGTCGCCGAAAGCCTTTTCCTTGCGCTTTCGGTAACCACGATAGACGCCAAAGGCGCCGCCGGCCACCAGCAACAGGGCGGCGCCACCGATGACAAGCGGATTGAGGATTTCATCAACCAGGCTGGGTTCGGGCGGAGCAGGCCGTGGCTTCGGCTTCGGCGGCTTTGACGGCGGCATGACCGAAGCACTGGAATCGGCCGGCTTGGCAGCTTCGACCGGTTTCGTTTCGGGCGGCTTGACGTCGGCCGGCTTGACCGGCGCAGGCACCGAAGCGGCAGCCGTAGCCGATGCTGCGGGCGCGGGCGTTGGTGCGGGTGCAATCACCGGGGCCGGCGCAGGAGCCGGAGTGGGTGCCGGTGTGACAGGCTTGGTATCTGCCTTGGCCTGAGCCTTTTGCGGTTCCGGTACGTTCTTGCTCTTGACGTCGAGCAGCGACTTCAAATCGTTGACGTTCTTTTCCAATGCCTTCACGCGCGCATTGGCTTCTGCCAGTTCTTTTTCCTTGGCGATGCGTTCTTCTTCGCCGGCACCGACCTTGCTATTCTTGTCGGGCGCGCCACCCTTGGAAAGTTTCAGCTTGTCTTGCGCGGTCGTCGCAGGTGTGGACTTCTCTTCGACCTTGGTCGTCACCTTGCCGGTGGCGCTTTGCTTGCTCGAAGTTTCAGTCTGCTTCGGTGCCGGGGTTGCAGCAACCTGGCCGGCCAGCTTGTTGCGATATTCGTTGAAATCAGCCGCCTGGGCCATGATTTCGTGATGCGCTTCACCTGCAGAGATAGCGCTGGCGGTTGCCGCGTCAGGCACGGACAAGACCTGGCCCGCACGCAGGCGGTTCATGTTGTTGCCACCGAAAGCGCTCTGGTTGTTGCGATAGATGGCAACGAGCATCTGGTCGAGCGACACGCCTTCCGGCTTGACCTGGCCTGCAATCTTGGACAGCGAATCGCCGGCCTTGACGGTATATTCGGATTGCCCGGCAGAGGCGCCGGCAGGCCGTTCGGCCGGTTGGCTGGCCACCGGACGCTGCGGACGTTCCACAGGCTGAGCCGGGGTGGGTACAGGTGCAGCACCGGGACGGCGCGAACTCGGGCGCTGCGTCAGCGATTGCGAATTATCGGCAGGCAGCGGGGTCGTCGCGACCTGGCTGCCACCCTGCGTTTGCAAAGGACGGGAGCTCGACGTAGCCGGCGCCTGGCGCGCACTCATGTCGGCCGGATCGAGCAGGAAGGTGTACTCGCGCAACAGGCGGCCGCTGCCGTTGCCGCCCAATTCGAGCAACATGTCGACAAAGGGCTCATTGACGGCCTGCGTCGAGGAGATGGCGATGTATTGGCGGCCATCATCATGCTTGGCGACGGTGAAACGCAGGCTGTAGAGCACCGGATTGAATTCGATGCCAGCCGACTTGTAGGCATCGACCGAAGCCACACGCGGCTGCAACAGGCCATCTTCACCCGGCGTGACGGAACTCAATTCGATTTCGGCATTGAGCGGTTGCCCCAGCGCCGATTTGATGGTCAGTTTGCCCAGCGCCGCAGCATCGGCGTGGGACGCAAACAGTAAGGTCGACAAGACTGCCGCACTCAATGTTTGCAGGCAAAAAGACACCGACTTCCGGCTAGTGTTTAAACGCATTTTTTGTGACATAGATTTGCATTCCAATAGCGCATGTTGCGATAAACACAAGCATCGCAGCTGGTTATCCTTGTTGTAATCATGGTGCCAGGCGGCAACTGTAAAACAGTCAGTTCCGAACTTTTACCATATCATCATAGACTTACGCAAGCAAGCGAAAGCATCTTCGCAACATATGTTAAACCCGGGAAAGGGTCTTTACGAGGTATCTTGCCCTATTTCCTGTTGCAAAGTGACAACAAATCAAGCTGTGAATCTGCTCGGGGGATAAAGGTTGAGTATAGTTTCGCGCGCGTATTTTGCAATTTTTAACCAATTAACGCAAATAATCATTTCTCGAAGAACCCTGCCCCCAACAAAAAGGGCTGCACACCTTGCGATGTACAGCCCTTGATTGTTGCAAATGACGTGCTTGGCTATCAGTCCACGATGATGCGCAGCATGCGGCGCAGCGGTTCTGCCGCTCCCCACAGCAATTGATCGCCGACGGTGAAGGCCGACAGGTATTCGCCGCCCATCTGCATCTTGCGCAGGCGGCCGACCGGAATCGTCAGGCTGCCGGTGACTGCCGCTGGTGTCAGATCGCGCATCGAGGCTTCACGCGTGTTCGGCACCAGTTTCGCCCATTGATTGTTGCTGGCGATGATGTCGTTGATTTCATCAAGCGGCACATCCTTCTTCAGCTTGATCGTCAATGCCTGCGAGTGGCAGCGCATGGCGCCGATACGCACGCACAAGCCATCAACCGGAATCGCTGCACGGGCGTCGACACCGAACGCTTCGCCGCGGCCCAGGATCTTGTTGGTTTCAGCGCCGGCCTTCCATTCTTCCTTCGACTGGCCGTTGCCCAGGTCCTTGTCGATCCAGGGAATCAGGTTGCCGCCCAGCGGCACGCCGAACTGTTTGGTTTCCTCAGCCGTCAGCGCATGCTGCTTGGCCAGCACCTTGCGGTCGATTTCAAGAATGGCCGAAGCGGGGTCGTCCAGCAAGGCCTTGACCTCGGCATTGATGCTGCCGTACTGGGTCAACAATTCGCGCATGTGCTGTGCGCCGCCACCCGATGCCGCCTGGTAGGTCATGGAAGTCATCCAGTCGACCAGGTCATGCTGGAACAGGCCGCCCAGGCCCATCAGCATGCACGAGACCGTGCAATTGCCGCCGATGTAGTTCTTCACGCCGCGCGACAGGGCCGACTTGATCACCGACAGGTTGACCGGGTCAAGCACGATGATGGCGTCGTCCTTCATGCGCAAGGTCGAAGCGGCGTCGATCCAATAGCCGTCCCAGCCTGCTGCGCGCAGCTTGGGGAAGACTTCGGTGGTGTAGTCGCCGCCCTGGCAGGTAATAATGATGTCGCATTTTTTCAGCGCATCAATATCATTGGCATCTTTCAATGTGGTTTCGTTTTTCGCTTGTGCGGGGGCTTTGCCGCCTGCATTCGAAGTCGAAAAGAACACCGGTTCAATGTGGGCAAAATCGCCCTCTTCCTGCATACGCTGCAGGAGCACCGAACCGACCATGCCACGCCAACCTACCAGACCTACTAATTTCACAGCGCTTTCTCCTTTAGTTAACGAAGTTCATTCTACTCCCCTCTCCCGCGGGCGGGAGAGGGGCGGGGGGTGAGGGCGGTAAAAAGACCGACTCCTGGCAAACTCCCTCTCCCCTGCCCCTCTCCCGCAAGCGGGCGAGGGGTTCCAAATTAACCCAGCGCCGCCACAACTGCGTCGCCCATTTCCTTTGTGCCAACCTTGGTCTTGCCTTCTTCAAAGATGTCGGCAGTACGCAAGCCCTGGCCCAATACCTTTTTGACGGCAGCTTCAATGCGGTCAGCCTGTTCCGCCCTGTTCAACGAATAACGCAGCATCATCGCGGCCGACAGGATGGTCGCCAGCGGATTGGCCACGCCCTTGCCGGCGATGTCGGGTGCAGAACCGTGCGACGGTTCATACAGGCCCTTGTTGTTGGCATCGAGCGAAGCCGAGGGCAGCATGCCGATTGAACCGGTCAGCATGGCGGCCTGGTCGGACAAAATATCGCCAAACATGTTGCCGGTCACGACCACGTCGAATTTCTTCGGCGCACGGACGAGTTGCATCGCAGCGTTGTCGACATACATATGGTCCAGCGCAACGTCAGGGTATTCCTTGTGCACGTCGGTCACGATCTCTTTCCAGAACTGGAAGGTTTCCAGCACATTGGCCTTGTCCACACTGGTGACGCGCTTGCTGCGCTTTTGCGCGGCCTGGAAGGCAACGTGGGCAATGCGGCGGATTTCGCTCTCCGCATAGCGCATCGTGTCGAATCCTTCGCGCTCACCGGCAAACGGGCCGTCCACTGCCGTGCGCACGCCGCGCGGCTGGCCAAAGTAAATGTCACCGGTCAATTCGCGCACGATCAGGATGTCGAGGCCCGACACCACTTCAGGCTTCAGCGTGGAAGCATTGGCCAGATCGGCATACAGGATCGCCGGGCGCAGGTTGGCAAACAGCTTCAGGTTCTTGCGCAAACCCAGGATGGCCTGTTCCGGGCGCAAGGCACGCTCCAGCGTGTCGTATTTCCAGTCACCGACCGCACCGAACAGCACCGCGTCGGCTTCCTGTGCCAGCTTCAGGGTCTTTTCCGGCAAGGGGTGGCCGTGCGCAGCATAACCGGCGCCGCCGACTTCGGCCGACTCCATTTCGAAAGACTCGCCCAAGGTGTTCAGCACACGGACCGCCTGTTCGACGATTTCAGGGCCGATGCCGTCGCCCGGCAAGATTGCAATCTTCATTGTCATGATCTTACTTCGCTATATTTTGTCGCAAAATCTTCGTCATTTTGTATCGAACTATGCTTCTTTCTGTCGATTTGACGTCATACGGCAAACTTTTTGTATGACCGGAAGCCGGATAATACCAAATTGACGCTGACTTTGCAGCCGTTTTGAGAAAAAAAGTAATTGATTCAAGCGCTTGCCACGTTTCTGCGGCAAACCCGGGGACGAACCACAGGAAATTGACTAGATAATAACCCGACACCGTGGCGAAAGGGATGGCTCGCCGGGAAGGAAGCGCGCCCTCTTGTGAAGGGCGCCGCAAATCAGTGCATGGGGTAACGCAATGTGGTCAAAAGACCTTGGTCAGATAACGTTGCCCAGCCAGGGTTGGGCTGCCAGATGGCGCTCTTCAAACGCGCGAATATGGTCGGCTTGGCGCAGGGTCAGGCCAATATCGTCCAGACCGTTCAACAGGCAATACTTGCGGAAGCTGTCCACTTCAAACGGATACGTCACCGCCCCATTGCTGGTGCCGACGATCTGGCGCTCCAGATCCACCGTCAGGCGGTAGCCGGGGAAGGCGCGCACTTCATTGAACAGATGGTCTACCTGCGCTTCGGTCAGCACGATGGGCAGCAAGCCATTCTTGAAGCAGTTGTTGAAGAAGATGTCGGCAAAGCTCGGCGCGATCACGGCGCGGAAGCCATACTGGTCCAAAGCCCAGGGCGCATGTTCGCGCGAGGAACCGCAGCCGAAATTCTTGCGCGTCAGCAGAATGCTGGCGTCCTTGTAACGTGGTTGGTTCAGCACGAACTCGGGGTTCAGCGGGCGCTTGCTGTTGTCTTGCCCCGGCTCGCCATGGTCGAGGTAGCGCCATTCGTCGAACAGGTTGGGGCCGAAGCCCGTGCGCAAAATCGACTTCAAAAATTGCTTGGGGATGATGGCGTCGGTGTCGACATTGGCGCGGTCAAGCGGCGCGACGAGGCCTTCATGGATGGTGAATTGTTTCATGGTGCTCAGGCGTTTCGGATATCGACGAAATGGCCGGCAATGCCGGCGGCGGCGGCCATGGCCGGGCTGACGAGATGGGTACGCCCACCTGCGCCCTGGCGGCCTTCAAAATTGCGGTTCGAGGTGGAAGCGCAACGCTCGCCCGGCTCCAGCCGGTCGGCATTCATGGCCAGGCACATCGAACAGCCCGGTTCACGCCATTCAAAGCCGGCGTCGCGGAAAATGCGGTCCAGCCCTTCCCGTTCGGCCTGTTCCTTCACCAGGCCGGAACCGGGCACCACCAGCGCCAGGCGCACGTTGGAAGCACGGAACTTGCCGCGCACCACCGCTGCAGCAGCGCGCAAGTCTTCGATGCGCGAATTGGTGCACGAACCGATGAACACCTTGTCGATGCGGATGTCGGTGATGGGTGTGTTCGGCTTCAGGTTCATGTAGACCAGGGCCTTTTCCATCGCATCGCGCTTGACGCTGTCTTTTTCCTTGTCCGGGTCGGGCACGCGGCCATCGACCGGCACCACCATCTCGGGCGACGTGCCCCAGGTGACTTGCGGCAGGATGTCGGCGGCATCGAGCGTGACGACGAAGTCAAACTTGGCACCGGCGTCGCTATGCAGCGTGCGCCAGTATTCCACGGCGCGGTCCCAGTGCGGGCCGACGGGCGAGAACGGGCGGCCCTTGACGTAATTGATCGTGGTGTCGTCCACCGCCACCATGCCCGCACGTGCACCGGCTTCAATGGCCATGTTGCACACCGTCATGCGGCCTTCCATCGACAGGGCGCGGATTGCGCTGCCGCCGAATTCGATGGCGTAACCCGTACCGCCGGCGGTGCCGATCTTGCCGATGATGGCCAGCACGATATCCTTGGCTGTGACGCCGGGGCGCACCTGGCCGTCGACGCTGATCAGCATCGCCTTCGATTTTTTGCCCAGCAGCGTCTGCGTGGCCAGCACGTGCTCGACTTCCGAGGTGCCGATGCCATGTGCCAGCGCGCCGAACGCACCATGCGTGGAAGTGTGCGAATCGCCGCACACCACCGTCATGCCGGGCAGTGTAGCGCCCTGCTCCGGCCCGATCACGTGCACGATGCCTTGCCGCTTGTCGCGCATGTTGAAATAGGTCAGGCCATATTCCTTGGTGTTGTCGTCCAGCGTTTCCACCTGCAGGCGCGACACGGGGTCGGCGATGCCATGCGTGCGGTCGGTGGTCGGCACGTTGTGGTCGGCCACCGCCAGGTTGGCCGAAATACGCCAGGGCTTGCGCCCGGCAATCTTCAAGCCTTCGAACGCCTGCGGGCTGGTGACTTCATGCACCAGGTGGCGGTCGATATAAAGAATGGTGGTGCCGTCTTCGCCGGTGTGAACAACGTGCGAATCCCAGAGTTTGTCGTAGAGCGTTTGAGCCATGGCAGTCTTGCGGATGTCTTACCAGAATAATGAGGCTGTTAGGTAAGCCTAATTAAATTCTGCTGTTGTGGATTGGAACAAATTTTATTATGCCACAATTGTGCGCTGCAGTAGCTTCTGCCAAGTACCGTGCAAATACCGCATCAGGAATTCTGCAGCCGGTAGGAATGGCGCGCGGCAAACATGCCGGCCAGGGCGAGCAAAGCCGCCACAACGAAGACGGAGCGGCCGTCGGCTTCATCCCAAAAAGCGCTCAGCAGGAAGCCGCCGAAACTGCCGCCCAGCCCATAGGAAATCGAGACGTAAAGCCCCTGCCCGCGTGACTGCAAGGAACCGGTGAACCAGCGCTGCAGGGTGATGACCGAAGCCGAATGATGTGCGGCGAAGGTCGCGGCATGCAGCACCTGTGCCACGATCAGTAAAGAAAGATATTGCGCCCCGAGGCCGACCAGCATGAAGCGCACGAAGGCCAGCAACAGCGCCGCCAGCATGATGTTCCTGACACCAAATCGGCGGAACAGCGGTGCCTGGAAATAAAAGAACGCGATCTCGACGATCACGCCGAGCGACCACATCATGCCGATGGTGGTCTTGCTGTAGCCGAGCTGGGCCAGGTAAAGCGTAAAGAATACGTAGAGCGCGGCATGCGCCGCCACCATCAGGAAGGTGGACGCGAAAAAGCTGATCACCTCGGGCTTGCGCAACTGCGAACGTATCGAAGGCTGTTCTTCATACACTGGCGCGTGCGGCTTTTCGCGCAGGCAAAAGCTGGCGATGAACACCAGCGCCAGCAGGGCCCAGCAGATCCAGGGCATGGCGAGGATGCCCCACAGGTCGAGCAGGCGGCCGCCGACGGAAACGGCAATGATGAAACCGACCGAACCCCACAAGCGCAAGCGCCCATAGCGTTTGAAGTCACCCTTCAGCTCCGCGAGGATGAGGGCGTCCGACAACGGTGCCTGCGACCCGGTGCAGGCATTCAAGGCCAGCATGACGGCAAAAAAGGCGGCGAAGTCGCGCCCCAGCAGCAAGCCGCCGAAGATCACCAGGGCCGAGAGCGCCGTGACGCGCAAAACAGTCACGCGCCGCGCTGTATGGTCTGCCACCCAGGCCCACAGACCGGGGCCGAAGATGCGGGTGACCTGCATCAGCGACATCAGGATACCGACTTCGCCCGGCCCCATGCCGCGTGCAGCAAACCACAGGCCGGCATAGGGCGTGAAGGCGCCTACGTAGGCATAGTAGGCGAAGAGGAAAAACGCAAATTGGAACAGCGCTGCAGCCCGAGGTTCGGCGAGGTCAACCCTTGGCAGCATGCGCCGCGATCCGTGGCGTGTCGACCTTGACGTCACCGCATTGCGCACGGTGACGCAGGGCGTGGTCCATCAAGACCAGGGCCAGCATGGCTTCGGCAATCGGCGTGGCGCGGATGCCGACGCAGGGGTCGTGGCGGCCGAAGGTTTCGACCGCCGTCGCATTGCCGGCCTTGTCGATCGAGTCGCGCGGTGTACGGATGGATGAGGTCGGCTTGATGGCAATTGAGACCGTCACGTCTTGCCCGGTCGAGATGCCGCCCAGGATACCGCCGGCGTGGTTGGTGGCGAAGCCCTGCGGCGTCAGCGAGTCGCCGTGGAAGGTGCCCTTTTGCGCCACACTGGCAAAGCCGGAGCCGATTTCCACGCCCTTGACCGCATTGATACCCATCATGGCATAGGCGATGTCGGCGTCGAGCTTGTCATACAAGGGTTCACCCAGGCCGACGGGCACGTTTTGCGCCACCACGTCGATGCGGGCGCCGCAGGAATCGCCATCCTTGCGCAGTGCATCCATGTAGGCTTCCAGTTCAGGAATGATGGCGGCATTGGCGGCGAAGAACGGGTTCTCGGGCACATGCTCCCAGGATTCGAATGGAATGGCAATCTCGCCCAACTGGCTCATGCAACCCTTGAACACCGTGCCGTATTGCTGCAGCAGCCACTTCTTGGCAATGGCGGCGGCACCGACCACCGGCGCGGTCAGCCGTGCCGAGGAACGCCCGCCGCCGCGCGGGTCGCGGATGCCGTATTTGTGCCAGTAGGTATAGTCTGCATGACCGGGGCGGAAGGTCTCGGCAATGTTGCCATAATCCTTGCTGCGCTGGTCTTCGTTACGGATCAAGAGCGCAATCGGCGTGCCCGTGGTCTTGCCCTGGTACACCCCGGAGAGGATTTCAACGCGGTCGGCTTCCTGGCGCTGCGTGACGTGGCGCGAGGTACCGGGCTTGCGGCGGTCCAGGTCGGGCTGGATGTCGGCTTCCGACAATTCCATGCCGGGCGGGCAGCCATCGACCACGCAGCCGATGGCCGGGCCGTGCGATTCGCCGAAGGTGGTGACGGTGAACAAGGTGCCGAAAGTGCTGCCTGACATGGTGCTGGGTTTCCTCGCCGCGTGCGCTTGAATTGAAAAAAATGAATGGGAGTCTGTAATTCTTGATTAACAAACTCGCGATTGACAATGACTATCATTCTACCAGCGCAGGCCTCAGGAACCGGTCTGCTGCGGTGCGATTCGGCACGATTTGCGCTAGTCAAATGATTTACATGCACTTTTTAGCAGTTCGTTTAACAGTTTGGACAGGGCTTTGAAACATGGACTGTGGTGCGGGGGATGAATCGATGCCAAAGTGCAAGCTATTTAATGCAACATCAATAGTAATCCCTATATACTGTTTCTCTACGAGAATGCTGTTCCCTGAATTCTGGAGAACCGATGAGTGAGCCCGTCATCCCCCCCGAGGACGACCTGGTTTTTATCGATGAAGCGGTACCTGCAGTAGGCCAGGTGCCGCCGTCGGGCGAATTGAACGTCTGGCGCATCATGATCATCGACGATGACGCCGATGTCCATTCCGCGACCACGTTCGCGCTGGGCAACCTCGAAATGCAAAACCGGCCGCTGGAATTCCTGCACGCCTATTCGGCGGCTGAAGCCCGCGAACTGCTCAAGGACGAGCAAGACATCGCCGTCATCCTGCTTGACGTGGTCATGGAGCAGGAAGATGCCGGCCTCTTGCTGGTGCGCCATATCCGCGAAGTGCTGGGCATGTCGGAAGCGCGCATCATCCTGCGCACCGGCCAGCCTGGCTACGCGCCGGAGATCGACGCAATCCGCGATTTCGACATCAACGACTACAAAACCAAGTCGGAACTGACCCGCATCAAGCTGTTCACGACCGTGACGGCCGCCATCCGTTCCTACGAGCAGATCCGCGCCATCAATGCCAGCCGGCGCGGCCTCGACCTGATCGTGCGGGCCAGCACCGCTCTGATGGCGCAGCACGGGCTGGAAAACTTCGCTGCCGGCGTCATCACCCAGATCGCCGGCCTGCTCTCGCTGCAGCCTGAAGGCTTGTTGTGCGCCCAGGAAGACCAGCAGGGCGACACCTCGAGCCTGATCGTGATCGCCGCGGCCGGCCATTACCGCGACCTGATCAACAAGCCGATTTCAGCGGTGCACGACAAGCGCATCCAGGCGGCCCTGCTTGAAGCAATCCAAGCGCGGCGGAACGTCTACGGTGCCGACTACACCTCGCTCTATTTCGTCGGCAATGCCGGGCGCCACTTCACCGCGTTTTTGAACACCGGCACGGAACTGTCCGAAATCGACCGGCGCCTGCTGGAAGTCTTCTGCAGCAACATCTCGGTCGGCCTCGACAACGTCGAACTGGTCACGCGGCTGCACAATTTCGCCTTCTATGACACGCTGACCAAGCTGCCCAACCGCACGCGCCTGCTTGAACTCCTGAGCGACCTGCTGGCCGGCCAGGGCAAGTGCGACATGACGCTGGCGCTGATCGACATCGACCACTTCGCCGAAACCAACGATGCACTGGGCCACCGCTTTGGCGACCTGCTGCTCCTGGCCATCTCGGCGCGCCTGCAAGCCATGCTCGGTGCGGACCTGACGCTGGCCCGCGTAGGCGGCGACACCTTCGGCCTGCTGGGCCACAATGACCGCGTCAATCCACAAAACATCCTGACCCAGTTCGAGACACCCTTCCGCATCGACGGGCAAGATGTGCAACTCTCTTCCACGGTCGGCCTGTTGCGCCTGGCCGAATACGATGGCAGCGGCACGGATGCGCTGAAAGATGCCGACATCGCGCTGAAACGGGCCAAGCTGCGCCAGCGCGCCGGCCACTCCTATTTCTCGCGCAGCATGGGCGTGGACATTCGCGAACGCGTGCGCATGATGTATGCGCTGCGCGCCGCCTTCGAGGCCGGTGAACTGTTCGTGGTCTACCAGCCGCAGATCGACATCAACTCACGCAAGACCGTCGGCGCCGAAGCGCTGTTGCGCTGGAAGACGGCCGACGGCACGTTTATCCCGCCGGACCGCTTCATCCCGATCGCTGAATATTCCGGCCTGATCGTGGAAATGGGCGAATGGGTCATGCGCGAAGCCTGCGGTGAACTGGTGCGCCTGCGTGCGGCCGGCTATACCGATTTCATGATGTCGATCAACGTCTCGCAAGCGCAATTCCGCCATCCGCATTTCCTCGAATCGCTGAACCGGGCCCTAAAGGACACCGGCGCGCCGGCCCACTGGGTCGAACTGGAAATCACCGAGTCGATGGCCATGGAAGAGCCCGACCTGTTGATCGAATTGCTTGGCCTGATCAAGGAAACCGGCGTGTCGATTGCCATCGACGACTTCGGCACCGGCTTCTCTTCGCTGTCCTACCTGCAGCGCCTGAATGTGGACAAGCTCAAGATCGACCGCGCTTTCGTGACCGAAATCACCGGGTCTTCACGCGGCTCCTCGATTGCAGAAATGGTGATCCAGCTCGGGCGTAACCTCGGCTTGCGCGTCATCGCCGAAGGTGTGGAAGATGAGCGCCAGGCGCAGATCCTTTCCGCGCTGGGCTGCGAGCTGGCGCAAGGCTACCTGTTCGCCAAGCCCATGCCGGCGCCGCAATTGACGGCCTGGCTCAAGGTCGGCGCAGCTTAGGCGCGCCGTCTCCCTGCACCAGCCTGCCCCGCGCATGTTCAAACAAACCCTGACACTGCGACGCGCGATTGTGTTCGTCGTGGTGCTGGGGCTCCTGATCCCGGCCGGCTTGATCACCGGCTATTCCTGGTTTGAAGTGTACGACCGCGATGTGCAAAAGCGCACGCAGGAACTGCTGCAGCAAAATGCCGATGTGCTGGCCAACGGCATGCAGGAACCGCTGTGGAACATCAATACCGAAAGCGGCAAGGCCCTGCTTGACGCGATGATGCAGCGTAACGAAGACATCGTGCGCATTGAAGTGCGCGACACAGCCCTGGGGGTCTTCGTCAAGGACGAGCGGGCCGAACGGCGCATCGGTTATACCGCTTCGACCGAGAAGCAGGTCACTTACCGCGGCAGCGTGATCGGCTCGGTGCAGATCGAGGTCGGCAGCACACGCCTGCGCCGCATCCTGATCGAAGGCTTGCAACAGCAATTGACTGCGCTGGCGGCGCAGATGATCCTTTCCATCGGCTTGATCCTCGTGCTGTTGGAAAAGCGCCTGGTCGCCCCTTTGCAGCGCATCGGCAAAGGCGCGGAAAACCTGGCCAGCCGCGAACTTGACCAGCCCTTCACCTGGTCGCGCCTCGATGAAATCGGCTTGCTGTCACGCCGCCTGGAAACGACCCGCGTCAGCTTGCGCGACCTGTTCAAGGAATTGGACCAAAAGAACCAGGAACTGGAACAGGATATCGACAAGCGCAAGCGCATCGAACAGGAATTGCATGAACGTGAAGCGCGCTTCCGTGCCCTGGTCGAACAAAGCCCGATTGCCATCATCGAATGGGACAGCGCCCACCGCGTGATCGAATGGAATGCGGCAGCCGAGCGCATCTTCGGCTACACGCGCGAGCAAGCCATCGGCAAGCACGCCAGCTTCCTTTCCACGGCCGGCTCTTCCCACACCAACCTCATCACCACCTTATCAGGCGATGAACGCGGGCGCAACATCGGTGAAAACATCCGCTCCGACGGCCAGGTCATCACATGCCAATGGAGCAATGCCGAAATCGACGACGAATCTGGCCATACCGGCCGGCTCTTGTCGATGGCCGAAGACATCACCGAAAAACGCCGCGCCGAAGAAGCGCAGCGCCTGTCGGAAGCCAAGTTTGCCGGCGCCTTCCAGTGCAACCCGGATTCGGTCTCGATCACGCGCCTGTCCGACGGCACCTTCCTTGACGTCAACCAGACCTTCGAAAAGACCACGGGTTACTCGCGCTCGGAATGGAGCGGCAAGAATGCCATCGACCTCAATCTCTGGCAATTCCCCGAGGAAAACGACGTCCTGATCGGCCAGTTGAACATGTACAAGATGGTGCGCGACTATCCCTGGACCATGCGCACCAAGGCTGGCGACCTGCGCAGCTGCATCAGCAATGCCACAATCTTTGCCGTCGGCCAGGAACTCTACCTGCTGGCTGTCATCCGCGACGTGACTGACCAGCACATCATGGAAGAGCAAAAGGCCGAAGCCGACCGGGCCCTGTTGCGCCTGGCGCAAGGCACGCAGGAATTGGCAGGCGAATCATTCTATGAATCGCTGATGGCCGACCTGTCCGCCGCCCTGCGCATGAAGCGTGCCTTCATCGGTTTGCGCAAACCCGGCCAGCCTGACCATATCCGCATGCTGGCAGTGCACACCGACGGCAAGACCACGGAAAACTTCGATTACGCCATCGAGGGAGCGCCCAGCGAATTCGTTTTGCAGGGGGATATCTGCATCTATAAAACAGGCTTGAGCAAGAAATTCCCGGCCGACAAGCAATTGGTCGAGGAGGGCTGGGAAAGCTATGCCGGCGCGCCGCTGCGAGACCGCGACGGCAAGACGGTCGGCGTCATGGGCGTGGTCAACACCGAACCGATGGGCAACCCGGACCTGGTTCGTTCGCTGCTGCAAGTATTCGCCGAACGTGCCTCGGCCGAACTGGAGCGCAAGCGAGCCGAAGAAGCATTGCGCAGCAGCGAAGAGCGTTTCTCGACCATCTTCCTGTCATCCCCGGTGGCGATGTTCCTGACGCGGGCCGCACACGAATACCGCATCTACGATGTCAACAGCGCCTTCGAACGCCTGTTCTATCGCACGCGCGAACAGACCATGGGCAAGACCACGGTCGAGCTCAACATGTATTCGCATCCGGAGGAGCGCAACGAAATCGCCGATGGTTTGAGCGGCGAGAACACCTTGCTGCAGCGCGAAGTCTGGATGCTGCGCGCCGACGGAAGCCGTGTGCTGGTGCAGGTGTCGGCCCAGACCCTCATGCTGCGTGACGAACTGTTCGTCATCGTCGCCTGCGAAGACGTGACCGACAAGCGCCGCATCGAAAAGGAAATCCTGGAACTCAATGCCAACCTCGAATTGCGCGTGATCGAGCGCACTGACGAATTGCAGCGCGCCAACAAGGAATTGGCCTCGACCCTGGCCACCTTGAATGTGGCACAGGAAGAACTGGTGCGCAGCGAAAAACTGGCCGCCCTGGGCTCACTGGTGGCAGGCATTGCGCATGAGTTGAACACGCCCATCGGCAACAGCCTGATGGTGGCATCGACCCTGGTCGACCAGACCAAGAGCCTGACGGACAGCTTCACCGAAGGCGGCATCAAGCGCTCGATGCTCGACAATTACCTGCGCGACGCGGGCAAGGCCGGCGACATCCTGGTGCGCAACCTATACCGCGCCGGCAACCTCGTCACGAGTTTCAAGCAGGTCGCCGTCGACCAGACCAGCTCGCAGCGGCGCCATTTCTCGCTAGACGAAGTGGTGTCGGAAATCCTCTTGACTCTTTCCCCGACGATCAAGAAAACCAGTTTCGAATTCACCCAGAAAATCCCCGGCGACATCACGCTCGACAGCTACCCCGGCCCCCTGGGCCAGGTCATCACCAATCTGGTCAACAATGCCCTGCTGCACGGCTTCGAAGGACGCAGCACAGGCACGGTCGCTTTGTCGGCCGCAATGAACCACGATGGCTGGGTGGAATTGACCGTCAAGGACGATGGCATCGGAATTCCGGCGGCGAACCTGAACCGCATTTTCGACCCCTTCTTCACCACCAAGCTGGGCGCCGGTGGCTCCGGCCTGGGCTTGAACATCACACACAATCTGGTCACAGGTGTACTGGGCGGGCGGGTGCGGGTGCTGAGCGAGGTAGGCGTGGGGACAACCTTTGTCCTGAGCCTTCCTGCTGTGGCGCCGCATTTGCAGGGGGAGGAAGTTACTTTGAAAAAGTAACGTAAATTTGTCCTGTCTTCGTTGACAATTCAGTTGCACAGTATTTCTCAGAACACTGCGATAACGATTACTCTTGTCATTCCCGCGAAAGCGGGAATCCACAACAACGTTCGCGTAATTGGCTCAAATCTTCACTGCGCCTGCGTCACCACATTCTCGGGCAAAGTCTTCCTGACTTCACCGACCTCCTGCGCCGACACCGGCCCCGCCGCATTGCCCCAGTTCTGCCGCACAAACGTCAGCAATTGTGCGGTCTCCTCATCCGACATGCGCGCGGCAAAGCCCGGCATGCCCAATGCCGATGGCGCAGTCTGGGTTGCGGGCATGGCGCTGCCTGCCAGAACCAGTCGTATCAGTGTGGCAGAATTGCCTGACAATACCGTCGCATTGCCGGCAATGGCCGGGAACACCTTCGGGCTGCCCTGCCCGTTCGAGCGATGGCAGGCCGAGCAATTGTCGAGGTAAAGCTGCGCACCGCGGCCGTTCTCTATGCCTGCGGCCAGCACTTTGGCGGTACTGTCGTCAGGCTTGTACCTGGCCACGTCGATTGGCGACGCAGGCAGGGATTTCAGGTAGGCGGCGATGGCCAGCAGGTCCGGATCGCTCATGCTTTGTGTGCTGTGCATGACCACGTCGCCCATCGGTGCGCCGACCACGGCCGCATGCGGGTTGCGGCCCGTCTTGAGCACATCGGCAATGTCTTGTGCCGACCAGCGTCCCAGGCCCGCTGCGTCGTTACCGCGCAGGTTGACGGCAAACCAGCCGTCGATGGGGCCGCCGCCCGACAGATAGGCCGTTTGCGACTCATCCAATGCCGCCTCTTGCAAAGTCGGCTCGCGCGGCGTGTGGCAGCTGCCGCAATGCCCCAGGCTTTGTACCAGATAGGCGCCACGCGCAACAGCTGCATCCTTGTACTTTGCTGGGTCGACCGGTTTCACCGCCGCAGCCGGGGCAAAGCTCTTGCGCCAGATACCCAGCGGCCAGCGCATTGAGAGAGGCCAGGCGATGTCCGTGGCGCGGTTGCCCGACACGACCGGTTCGACACCATACATGAAATAGGCATACAGCGCCTGCACGTCCTGGTCGCTCATGCGCGCATACGAGGGGTAAGGCATGGCCGGATACATGCTGCTGCCATCAGGCTTGATGCCGTAGCGCACGGCACGGTCAAAGTCGGCCAGGCTGTATTTGCCGATGCCGGTGCCGGCGTCGGGCGTAATGTTGGAACTGTAGATGGTGCCGATGGGCGATGCAATGCCCAGGCCGCCGGCAAAGGCCTGCCCTCCAGGCGCCGTATGGCAAGCCACGCAGTCGCCGGCGACTGCAACGTAGCGCCCCGCCTCAACCTGCTCCTGCAGCTTGGCCGTGGAGGCAGCAAGCGTGCGCGTTTCAGTTGGCGACGTGGCATAGAACCACAACCCACCCAACACGACCAAAGCCAGCAGGATCAGGGACAACACGATTCGTTTGAGAGTACGCATCATCACCTCCTTATGCCTGCACCAGGGCGCCGGGGTTTTTCAGATACAGCTCGCGGATGGCTTTTGCCGCCCAATAGGTCAAGGCGCCGACCATGCCGGTCGGGTTGTAGCCATTGTTTTGCGGGAAGGCGTTGGCCCCGGGCACGAACACGTTGGGCACATCCCACGATTGCAGGTAGCGGTTCAGCGCCGAGGTTTTGGGGTCGCTGCCCATGATGGCGCCGCCGCAGGTGTGCGTGCTCTGGTATTGCGTGATGTTGTAGTGCTCGCCGTCTTTCTTGGCGTCGCCCTTCATGGCCTTGGGTGATAGTGATTTGCACATCTCCAGCGCCTTGCCGACCAGGAATTGCGAACCCTTGATCTCGTTGTCATGCCAGTCGAAGGTCATGCGCAACAAGGGGCGGCCAAAGCCGTCGCGGTAGGTCGGGTCCAGGCTCAGGTAAGCGTCGTCGTAAGACATGCACGAACCCTGCACTTCGTAATAGAACGAATGGCGGAATGCTTCCTTGATGCCCTTCTTCCAGGCACTGCCCCAGTTCGGCACGCCGGGCGCAGTCTGGATGCCGCGCACCGGGCCGGCGCCGGGCTGGCGCGCCCAGATCACACCACCGCCGACGAACCCCGCCTTGGCATTGTCGAGCTGGTTGCCGTTCAAGTCGTCGAACACGGTGCCGCCGCCACCAATGCCGATGAAGCTGTTGGCTTGCACGGTCTCGTCGAAGAACATGGTCACGCGGTTGAGGTTCTGGTAGGAATAATTGCGTCCTACCGTACCCTCGCCCGTGGCCGGATCGTACGGTTTGCCGATACCGGAGAGCAGCATCAGGTGCACGTTGTAGAGCGAAAAGGCGCACAGGATCACGAGGTCGGCCGGCTGTTCGGTCTCGCGCCCCTGGGCATCAAGATAGGTGACGCCGGTGGCGCGTTTCCTGTCGCTGTCGAGGTTGACCTTCAACACCTGGGCCAGCGTGCGCAATTCAAAATTCTTGCGCAAGCGCAGCACCGGCATGATGCAGGCATTGGGGCTGGCCTTGGAATAATTCAGGCAGCCATAGTCGCTGCAAAAGCCGCAGAAATTGCACGGCCCCATCTGGCAGCCGTATGGGTTCGTGTACGGTGCCGAAGCATTCGAGGCCGGGATCGGGTATGGGTGGTAACCCTGTTCGCGTGCCGCCTTGTAGAACAATTCGCCGCCAAGGTAATTCGGATTCGGCGCCAGCGGATACTCGCGCGAGCGGGAACCCTCGAACGGGTTGCCGCCTTCGACGGCTTTACCATTGATCACACCGGCCTTGCCCGAGGTGCCGCAGACATATTCGAAATGATCGAAATGCGGTTCCAGGTCTGCATAGGTGATCGGATAGTCGGCAATGCTCATGCCCTGCGGGATGAATTTCTTGCCGAAGCGCTGTTCCATGTTGCTGCGTACGCGAAAATCTTCCGGCAAGGCGCGGAAGTGGCAGCCCGACCAATGGCTGCCCGCGCCACCCACGCCCGTGCCGGGCTTGAACGACCCGATCTGGCGGTACGGCACCGCCGTGCCATTGACGCCATGGCGTATCGTGACGGTTTCCTTGGACAAGCTTTGCAGATATTTGCGATGCACCGAGCCTTCCAGTTCATCCACCACGCGCGGGTAGGAAAAATCCGGCTGCGTATCGCGGTCCGGGCCGCGTTCGAGCACCACCACATGCAAACCGGCATCGGTCAATTCCTTGGCCATGATGGCGCCGGTCCAGCCCATGCCGACGATGACGGCATCGACCTTGTTCTTCATGATCGCCATCGCTTAGCCCCGCTTTCCCGACAAGTCCACCGGGCCGATCGGATAAGGCTTGTCGCGTACGCCGACCCAATCGATATAGTCGGCCCGCATGCCCGGATAGCCGATCATTTTCCAGGAACCCATGCCCTTGTTGCCGCCATACTTGGGATCGGCGAAGTAACCGTTGCGCACTTCCCCCAGCAGGCTGCCAAAAAACAGCTTCTCTGAAATGTCGGCCAGCTTGAGCTTGGCGCCTTCCGCATCTTTCAGCACCGCATCCTGCTGCTTGGCGTCGAGGTCGGCGAATTTTTTGCCGCCGAACTGCTGTGCGCAATACGCGTCGAGCGCCTTGATGCCGGTGCGGATAATGTCCCTCAGCGCCAGCCTGCCCTGGTAGCCGAATTCCGGGGCGGCATCCTGGAACGGCCCCTGCATGTACCAGATGTCGCCGCTGGCATAGGGTGTTTGCATGTGGCGATCGAGGAATTCCGGCACGCCAAGCTCCACGGCGCCGGGGCCATGTTCGTCATGCGGAATCAACCTGTCGCAAGCGGCATGGACGAAGCGCCACTCGTCGCTGTTGAAGAAATTGGGCTTATAGCTTTCCGGCGCCGCGGCCTGGTTTTCCTTGACAGCGCTGACGGCACCGGCCACGCCGATGGGCACCAGCATCAAGGTCTTGAGCAGGCTCCGGCGTGAATTGGATGGGTTGGTCTTGTCTTGCGGCATGGAGCCTCCTGTTTTACTCAAGCGTAAAGTGCAACGAAGGCAAGCCCTCAATCTCACCGGCAACCTCACCGGCATCGAAGGAAAAATGCGCACCGATATAAGTGCCGGTCGTCAACACGCTACCCGCAGGCAAGGCAAGGCCGCGCCGCAGGCAATGGCGCACCACCCAGGGCAGCAGCCGGCGCGGGTCACCCGCGGGATTGCTTCCCTTGCCCTCGAACAGCACCTTGCCGCCGGCGGAAAACCGCACGGCCGGAGTAAGGAAGTCGAATGCCGGGTCATAAGCCACCGCATCACCCACGACCAGGGCGCCATGGTTTTGCAAGTCACCCAACTGGATCAGCGGCGCCACGTCGGGCCAGTGCGCCACGCGGCTGGACACCAGTTCCACTGAAATACGCATGGCATCGATGGCTTGCAACACCGCGGCATCTTCCGCTTCGGCTTCATCGCGGAATGCATAGGACAGCGAAAACGCGATTTCCAATTCCAGGCCCAACACAGGAAAGTCTGCGCGGCGCAGCACGGCGCCGTTGCGATGGATGCCACCTGCAGGCAGGGGCGCGCCTTGCGCGGCAACCTCGGGCGAACGCGCCCCGATTTTCCAGCCACCGGCTTTTTGCCCGATGGCATCGAGCAAGCCTTCCTGCACCGCATAGGCGGCTTCCGTGTCTGGCGGCGTCAGTTCAGGGGGAATGGCAAGGGCTTGCTTGCCGCGCCAGGCTTGAGACAGCAGGGAAATCAATTCACTCATGGATTCACCTCGATTCGGCCAGGGCAGCTTGCGCCACGCCGGCATGGGTTTCGAACTTGTGCTCCGGATGCATACGATACGCCAGGACGGCGCCGATTGCCATGAGCAGCATGCTGCCGAAGAACGGCAATTCCCAATTGCCGAAACGGTCGATCAGGTAACCCGACACGACCGGCGAAATGATTGCTGCCAACGCCGAGCCGATGTTCATCATGCCGCTGGCCGTGCCGGAATATTCCGGTGCGATATCCATGGGAATGGCCCACATCGCACCGATCGTCATTTCGGCGAAGAAGAAGGCAACGGAAAGGCTGACAATCGAAATCGTCAGATCATGGTTGAAGACGATGGGCGTAAGCGACACCAGCGACAGGAACAGGCACAGGGCCACCATCTGGCTGCGTGCACGCTTCAGGCTGCCGCTCTTTTTCAGGATGCGGTCGCTGACGATGCCACCCAGCGTATCGCCAACCACGCCGGCGAAGAATACCCCCGTGGCAAAACCGGCCGACGATTTCAAATCGAGATGGTAACTGTGCAGGAAATATTGCGGAATCCAGCTCAGGTAAAGCCAGAGCGTCCAGCCGTAGCAGAAATAGACCACCGTGACCGGCCACATGCGCCGTGCCAGCGGCATCCAGGGCACGTCGCCGCGTTTCTTCTTCGGCGGCGGCAAGGCAGCCAGTTCTTCCGGCGCCACACCGGGATGGTCCGCCGGGTCTTCCGTGAACACCAGTGCCCAGACGACTACCCAGGCGATGCTCATCACGCCGCTGGCATAGAAAGCGAAGCGCCAGCCCCAGCTCGCCATGATGACCGCGATCACCAGCGGCGCGGCCGAATTGCCGATACGGGAAAAGGCATGCGTCAAACCTTGCGCGAAGCCACGCAAGTCGCTGCGCACCCAGCGCGACATGGCCGAGGTTGCGGCGGGAAAAGTGGCGCCCTCGCCCAGGCCCAGCAGCAATCGTGCCGCCAGCATCGAATACAGGCCGAACGACAAGCCCGTGAGGAAGGTGGCCACGCCCCACATTGCACCGCAAAAGATCAGGGTGCGCTTGGCGCCGAAGCGGTCGCTGACCCAGCCGCCTATCACCTGGAACACCAGATAGGGATAGGCAAAGGCCGAAAACACGAAGCCGATCTGCGTCTTGTTCAAGCCGAATTCCTTGCCGAAGCCTTCGGCGGCCGAACTGACGTTGACCCGGTCGAGATAGGTCAGGAAATACATCAGGCAAAGCATCAGGAGGACGATGGACGTCGCCCTCAACAATACCGGTCGTTTCATGCGTTTGTCTCCATTTGTTGTCGCGAACGATGCCGGTATGTTTATTTGCGCTGCAGCCCCCTCGGGTGGGCAGTCAGGTATTGCATGGCTGCCGAAACACCACTGCCTGCCAGTTTCACACCGGCCAGCGTCAGCCCCATTTCGCAGCCCGACAGCGTCGCCATCAGGGTCAGGTCATTCGCTTCGCCCAGATGGCCGATGCGGAACATGCGGCCCTTGAGCTTGCCCAGGCCGGTACCGAGCGACATGTCATAGTGTTCGTAGATGGTTTTGCGGATCGCGTCGGCATCGATGCCTTCGGGCACGATCACCCCTGTCAGCACCGGCGAATACACGTCCGGGTCGGCGCACTGGATTTCCAGGCCCCAGGCCGTCACGGCGGCGCGGCAGGCCGCAGCAAGGCGCTGGTGGCGCGCAAACACATTGTCCAGCCCTTCACCCAGGATCATGTCGAGCGCTTCAGACAAACCATACAGCAGGTTGGTATTGGGCGTATAAGGCCAATAGCCCGTGGCATTCATCTCGATGATCTCGCTCCAGCCCCAGAAAGCGCGCGGCAAGGTCGCTGTTTTTGATACAGCCAGCGCCTTTTGTGAAACGGCATTGAAGCTGATGCCAGGCGGCAGCATCAAACCCTTTTGCGACCCGGAAATGGTGACGTCCACGCCCCATTCGTCATGGCGGTAGTCGGCTGAAGCAAGGCCGGAAATGGAATCGACCATCAGCAAGGCCGGATGGCCGGCGGCGTCGATGGCGCGGCGCACGGCGGCGATGTTGGAGGTGACGCCGGTCGAGGTTTCGTTGTGCACCACGCAGACGGCCTTGATTTTGTGTTCACCGTCTTCGCGCAGGCGCTTTTCGATCATGTCGGCCTGCACGCCGCGGCGCCAGCCTTCGGTGCCGGGCAAGCCGAGGAATTCCGGCTTCAATCCCAGCGCTTCCGCCATCTTCTTCCACAACGTGGCGAAGTGCCCGGTTTCAAACATCAGCACCGTGTCGCCCGGGCTCATGGTATTGACCAATGCCGCTTCCCAGGCGCCGGTGCCCGAAGCCGGGTAGATCACCACCGGTCGCGCGGTCTGGAAAATCTGTTTGATGCCGGCCAGCACCTTCAAACCCAGGGCGCCGAATTCCGGGCCGCGATGGTCGATGGTGGGGTAGCTCATGGCGCGCAAGATGCGGTCCGGCACCGGGCTGGGGCCTGGAATCTGGAGGAAATGGCGGCCTGCGGGGTGGAAATCCAGTGTCAGCATGGGAAAGTCTCCTGGGTTGGTTTGGTCAATGTTTGTTATTGAATTTTGTATACAAAATACTTTATCAGAACAATAGCAGAAAATAAAACCGCGCGCATGACCGCCCGCAAAAGCGCCCACGTCAGCCATGGCGCTGCAAACAAGGTTTGGCTTAAAGAAATTTAATTTTGAAATTCAATGACTTATGAAATTTCAACCTGAATGGCGCAGCCGACGGCAACACCATCGCCCGCTACACGCAACCGACCAAAATCTTCAATATAGTCGCTATTTGGCGTTAAAATGCGAGTATCGACGTAGCAAAGCATTGCATTCAAAATACAAATATGTCCGACGAGCAAATCATTCCCATGCGCCTGGAGCGCCAACGCCTGCATGACACGGTGGTGGAACATTTGCGCAACCTGATCGTGGAAGGCGTGCTTGCACCCGGCACCAAGTTGAACGAGCGCGAACTGTGCGAGCGGCTCGGCATTTCGCGCACTCCCCTGCGGGAAGCGATGAAGGTACTGTCCGTGGAAGGCCTGGTCGACATCCTGCCCAACCGGGGCGCCACCGTTTCGCGCATGAGTGAAACCGAGATCTGGGAAACCTTCGAATTGATGAGCGGGCTGGAAGCCCTGTCCGGTGAATTGGCATGCGAGCGCATCTCTCCGGTCGAACTGGCCGAGATCAAGGCGCAGCACTATGCCATGCTGGCGGCCAAGGCCCAGCATGACCTGCCCGGTTACTACAGCTTGAACCAGGCGATCCACGACAGCATCAATGCCGCGGCGCGCAACTCGGTACTGCGCCAGACTTACCTGACCTTGAACCGGCGCCTGCAGGCCCTGCGCTTCAAGTCCAACTTCAAGGCCGACAAGTGGGATAGCGCCGTGCACGACCACGAGGAAATGATCAAGGCACTCGAAGCGCGCGACGGCAAGCGCCTGGCCGCGATCCTGCGCCAGCACCTGCTCGACAAGCGCGAAGCGGTTCTGGGTGTTCTGGCAGCAACGGCCGGCGCGGCGGCGCAGTCCTGAACCGATGACGGAAGACGCACGGCCCAAGCCGCCGGTTTTCATCCTCTCTGCCGGCACGGTCGGCGACATTTATCCCGTCCTGCGCATCGGCCGCGCGCTGCGGCAGCGCGGCCATGCCGTCAGCGTGATCGGCCCCGAAATCCATGCGCATCATGTCGAGCGAGCCGGCTTGCCGTTCCATTCGATCTTTTCGACTGAAGAACACCTGGCCATCATGAACAACCCCGACGTGTGGCATCCGCGCAAGGGCCTGGGCGTGATATTGGGCGGCTTGCGCCAGGGTGGCGGGCGCATGGTGCAAGTCATGGCCCTGCTGCCGCAGGATGAGGAATGCGTGATGCTGGCCCATCCGCTGGCCGTGCCCGCCGCGGCGATCGCACGCGCGCAACGGCCAAGGCTGCGCATTGCCGCGTTCTACCTCGCGCCCTCGAACCTGCGCAGCGTGCACGATCCCCTGACCATGGGGCCATTGCCGATTCCGCGCTGGGTGCCGCGTGGCATGCGGCACTTTTTGTGGCGCCTCGTCGACAAGCGCATGATCGACCCCGCCGCCCTGCCCGGCCTCAATGCGCTGCGCGCAGAATCCGGTTTGCCGCCGGTGGCGCATTTCATGGCGCATGTGCATACTGCGCCGGATATATCGATCACGCTGTTTCCCGACTGGTTCGCCCCCGCACCGCCAGACTGGCCGCAGCCGCTGCACAAGGGATATTTCCAGCTCTATGACCCGTTGCAGGGGCAAGCCTTGCCGCCATCCCTGCAAGGCTTTCTCTACCGGGGCGAACGCCCCATCGTCTTCACGCCCGGCAGCGGCAACCTGCATGCGCATGATTATTTCTTGCAGGCGCAAAAGGCCGCCACGCAGTTGAACCGGCGCGCCATATTCCTCACACCTTACCGCGAGCAAGTGCCGCAGCATCTGCCCGAATCCATCTTCTGGCAAGACTACGTGCCGCTATCTTCGCTGCTGCCGCACGTCGCCGCGCTGGTACACCACGGCGGCATCGGCACGACCGCCGAAGCCTTGCGTGCCGGAGTGCCGCAATTGGTGGTACCGCTGGCTTACGATCAGTTCGACAATGCGGCGCGGGTGGAACGGCTGGGTGCCGGCAAAAGCTTGTCGTTGCGCGCAGTGCGGCGTGGTGGGTTCGAACGAAGCTTGCGGGCGCTGCTACCCGCGAGAGAAATCAAACAGAGCGCCATCGAGTTTGCCACCTGTTTTACCGTGCCCGATGATGAAGATGCGTTATGCAACGCCGTCGTCGGCCAAGAGCGAATTTTGAAAGAAAACTGAGTGCCAAAGCCGGTCGTAATGATTGCACCTCATGGAACCCGGCTCCTCAGTTTCGACGAAATTGGCACACCTGGAATAGCAATTCGTCTACGATATGCCTCAGCATCCAACCAATACCCCATCAGCCATGCAAATATCGCGTATCAGTCGTCCAGTCCTTGCCGGGCTTCTGGCATTCATAGTCGCTGTTACTTTGATTTGTTACTACTTTTACGATTTGCATCGACAGCAGGTAGCGGCAGAAACCCAGCGTCAAGATGCAGCTTTTAAAGTAAAAGCCCGCCTTGATGCATCGACACTCGTCATTCTTAGTGAAGTAGCGCAGGAAGAGGAAATGATTGCCCGACCAAATCTTGTGGCGGTCTGCGTAGGAAACAACCGAGATATTTTTGATTCGGACATCGTCGACCCTGACCCCGAACTAATTCGTCGTTTGAAAACCGCTATTCCTAAAATTCGTCCTTTTTCCTTTTGCAAGTCTTTGACAAATTTCGAACAAGTCATCAACTACACCATCACACCCATTCATTGGGACTCTCCTCAGCGCATTGTAATTGCGGAGAGGAGAACCTACTTCGCGCCCCAATCACGAGGTGTCAGTGAATACTATTATTTGAGCTTCGTTAATGATAAGTGGGTCGTGGAAAAGCATAGCTCAGGCCCAGTGGAATGAGCACTTCCAGATCACACACCGCGATATTTTGATGAAGCCCCCTCTTGCTGTATCTGACAATGAAGACGAATTGCGTGAGAAGGATGCCGCTCAAGCCCAGACGCGGTAGACCCAGTAGCTTTCATCTTCACGGCCTGCGCGCGCCAGCTCGGTCGGCGTAACGCCCGTCATCTGGCGCGCCTCGCGGCACAGGTGGGCCTGGTCGGCATAGCCGCTGTCGGCTGCCATCTGGGCCCAGGAGACCTCGCCGCTCATCAGCTTCTCGCGCGAGTCGAGGAAGAATTGCTCGGCGCGCTGCATGCGGCGCAGGGTGCGCATCGGTTGGCCGGCCCAGGCCTTGATGCGCCGTTCCACGTTGCGTACCCCGCCGCCCCAGCCTGAAGAGGCCGCCTGCACGCTCAAGCGGCGCAACCAGTCAGCCGTGGCCGAGCCTGCATCATTCGGGCGACGCGCCTGCCACGGAGGGTCGAGAAAATCCTGCAAGCTTTCCAGCCGCGCAGCATCGTCAGGTGCATGCAAAACTGTTTGCAACGCACTGACCCACTGTGCATCGAACAGTTCTTCCACCGGCGCCCACCTGTCCACCCAGGCCGGAAGATCGATACCGGTCAGTTCCTGCAAGGCTTGCGGAAAGAACAGCGCAAAGAACATGCGCACCGGGCCGGGGTTATAGGTGGCCATGGGCCGCGTGCGCGGGCCGGTAAAGATGATGCGATATGGCGTGGGCCCGGCGTGCTCCGGCGGGTCCACCACTTCCGAATCGCCTTCGATCATCCAGGTCAAAGCGCAAAACGGGCTGGCCGGGAAACGGTTCACGCGTTGCGCCGGATCAAGCAAGGGTTGCGCTACCGTGTTGCGCACCACGCAAGCTCGCAGGCACGACGCCAGCGATTGGCGCGGCACCAGAAGTCTTGCGTTGTCGGAAACATCGGAAGGCGCAGGCATGGAGAAATTATATCGCATGGCAATTTGTCGTTTTCATTCAATACCGGCTTGTCCGCTCGGCGCACACTGAAGCCAGATAAACAAGGAACCCGCATGGAATCGACAACCGCAGCCACTTCCGCACCGGACACCAGCACCAACACCGCAACCCAAGGCAAATTACGCCGCATCATGGACTTGCCCGGCCCCTGGGCGTGGCCCATCTTCGGCAACCTGCTGCAGATGAAGTCCACCCGGGCCCACCATGACGTCGAAGGCTGGGCGCGCCGCCATGGCCCGCTGTTTCGCATCATGTTCGGCCGCGAGCCCATCCTGGTGGTGGCGAAGCACGAACTGGTCAATGCCATCATGCGCGACCGGCCTGATGGCTTCCGCCGCCCCAGTGTGACACAACAGATTTCCGAAGAAATGGGTGGCATCCCCGGCGTGTTCCTGGCCGAAGGCAAAGCCTGGCGCGACCAGCGGCGCATGGTGATGGCCGGCTTTGCCCCGCATGCGATCAAGGCTTACTTCCCCTCGCTGGTGAAAGTGGCGCTGCGCCTGCGCGAACGCTGGATCGGTGCGGCACAGGCCGGCCATGCCATCGACCTTGAAGACGAATTGAAGCGCTACACGGTGGATATTATTGCCGGCCTGGCTTTCGGCACCGAGGTCAACACCATCGACGGCGGCGAAGACGTGATCCAGCGCCAGATGGATGTGATCCTGCCGGCCGTGGCACGCCGCTCGATTGCGCCCTTCCCCTATTGGCGCTACTTCAAGCTGCCGCAAGACCGCAAGCTCGACCGCAGCATGAAATTCATGCTGGGCGCCATCGAGAAACTGGTGCGCGAAGCGCGGGCACGCATGGAAGCCGAGCCGGCACGCCGCGAAAAACCGCAAAACCTGCTCGAAGCCATGATCGCCGCAGCCGATGAAGGCGGCAGCGGCGTGGACGACGTGGCCGTCGGCGGCAATGTATCGACCATGCTGCTGGCCGGTGAAGACACCACCGCCAATACCATCGCCTGGGTGCTGTATCTGTTGACGCGCCACCCGGCCAGCATGGCCCGCGTGCGCGAAGAGGTGTCGCGCATTGCGCCCGATCCGTCGGCGTTTTCGGTGGAGCAGATGGATGGGCTCGACTACCTCGACGCCTGCATCTCGGAAGCCATGCGGCTGAAACCCGTGGCACCCTTCCTGCCGCTGGAAGCCTTGCGCGATACCGTGGTGGGCGACGTGCTGGTACCCAAGGGCGGTTATGTCTGGTGCGTACTGCGGCACGACAGTGTGGCCGAAGAGTATTACCCGAATGCGCTCGGTTTCGAACCGGACCGCTGGATGCGCGAAGGCGACGGCGCTGCCGACAAACGCATTCCCCTGCCCTTCGGCGCAGGTTCGCGCACCTGCCCGGGGCGCTACCTTGCCTTGCTGGAAATCAAGATTGCCGTGGCCATGACACTGGCATCGTTCGATATCGATGTCGATACACCCGACGGCAAGGAAGCGCGCGAGTTGATGGGCTTTGTGATGTCGCCGATTGGTTTGCGGTTGCGCCTGCGAGCACGTTGAGCAAAGCGTCGCTTGCGTCGCAATGGCGCTGGATCAAGAATGCGCCGACGTTATTATTCCTGTCGTCCCCGTGAAAACGGGGACCCACAGCGCCACGAGCGGCGGTTTTAATGTGGATTCCCGCCTACGCGGGAATGACAGGTTAGGTGCCAACGAGGACGGGCTTATGCAGAGCACTGGCGAATCGCCCGCCTCCGTGCCTTTACCACGCTCAGTTCGTCAACACAAACTTCCACTTCTGAGCTACCGTGCCATTGATGTCCCAGATGTCGATCTTGCCGCCATCTGCCGTCGATGCGCTATAGACGTCGAGCGCCTTATTGCTTTCGGGGTTCACCAGGGTATAGGTACCATCGCTGTTGCTGTTGATCTGCCACTTTTGCGCGCCGGTGCCGTTGACGTCCCAGATATCGACTGCTGCGCCATCGGTAGTCGACGAATGATAGACGTCCAGCGCCTTGTTGGCGTTCGGATTCACCAGCGTGTAGGTGCCGTCGCCATTGCTGATGACTTTCCACTTTTGCGCCACCGTGCCGTTGATGTCCCAGATGTCGAGCGCTGCGCCATCAGCCGTTGAAGCGCTGTAGACATCAAGCGCCTTGTTGCTGTTCGGGTTCACCAGGACATAAGTCGCACCGGAAGTGATGCCGCTGCCGGACAGGGTGTTCAGGAAGGCCTGGCCATTCGGGCTGCCCCAGCCGGTCACGAGGTCATAGTTGCTGGTGGCGGAGAAGCTGCCATTGCTACCGGAAGTGACGTCGTGCAGCACGTTGTGGTAGTTCGAACCTGCGCCGATGGAATAAATCGTCGGGTTCAGGAAACCCACCGTCGGCTTGCCTGCCGCCGCCGCCTGCTGGTTGACCAGTGCCACGAATGCCGCCCAGCGCGGGGAGGCAAAGCTGGTGCCACCCCAGCCGCCGCCGCATGTGCCATTGCCGCAGGCGTAGTTGTCGAAATTGGCTTCGGCAGACACGTCTGGCACGTTGCGCAGTGTGGTGCTGCCGTGGTTGGTGGAATTGATCGCCGCTGTCTGCCAGCTCGGAATCGGCTGGCTGCCCACAAAACCGCCACCACTATCGGACCATGCCGTTTCGCTGGACCAGGCGCCGCCGGCGCTGGCCGTGGTCAGGTCGGTGCCGCCGACTGCCGTCACGTTCACGTCATCGGCCGGATAGGAAGAACTGGTGGTGAACGCACCGCTGTCGCCGGAAGCGGCAAATACGGTCTGCCCCTGCGCAGCGAGCTGCTTGAGGATCGGGTCATCGCTGCCCGGATCGGCCGGGCCCCAGGTCCAGGAAATGCTGATGGTCTTGGAGATATTGTCGGTGGCCATGCGGTTGAAGATATCGACGTCGGAGCCGCCGATATAGACACGCACTTGCGACAGGCCCGGCGCCACGTTGACGGCTTGCGCAATGTCGAGCACCTGTTCCGTGTCGTCGCAGGCAGCGGTACACATGGTGTAGCCGTCGAGCAGGATGTTATTGACCGGCACGGTGTTCTTGAAGCCGGTGTTGTTGAAGTAGGTTTGCAGGTCGCCGGTGTAGTAGCCGCCGAACTGGAACAGTGCCACCGATTGGCCGGCGCCGGTCAGGGTCGTGCCGGGCAGATAGGCATTACGGATGTCGGTACCGGTGTAGTAGCCGCCGGGGCCGGTGCCGGCCAGCGGCTTGGCCAGCGCGGCCAGGCTTTGCGAAGCCAGCGGACGCGGCTTGGCAAAATTGTCGAGGCCGGCAACACGCCATACCGGCGTCGCGGCGTCGAGCGTGGGTTCGCGGTCGGGGCCGAAATAGGTGCGGGCTTCGGTCGGGTGCTGGTAGTTGCCCATCTTGACGTGGAACACCTTCTCCACATCACTGACCTTGCCTGAAACGTTGATCACCATGCGGTTGGCCGCAGTCTGGGTCACGGTCAGGTTGTGCGCCTGCAGATAGGCGACGAGCGCGTCATGGCTGGCCTGGGTCGGGGCAAAACGTGCGGTAAATTCCTCTGTGCTCAGGTAGTGCCGATAGTTGGGGCTTTGCGGGTTATAGATATCGGCCAGTGTGGCTTCCAGGCCGGCATTGTCGGGCAGTGCCAGAAGAATGGATAGCGACATGGTCTGACCGGCAGGCAAGGCCGACAAGGCTGCTGCGCCGCGCGACTGTGCTGCTGCCACATGGATGTGACGTGTGGCCAGTGCATGCGTCTGCGATTTGGCCGATACGGCATGCTTGTCGCTGGCCGCGGTGGTGTCCTCATTGCCGCTGCCGCCACAGCTCGCGAGCAAACTTCCCATCAAACCCAGCAAGACGACGCCGGACAATTTATTGTTCATGGTTTCTCCTCAAAAATGGATGCCGATTCAAGCAGGAGCGACTGGCATGGCCAGGGACTAGCCCTTGCGCATCGCCAGGCTCCTGCTACGATTTCTCCGGTGGAATCAGGGTGCAATCCTGCTGCGATTGCCGTCACCCTCTGGTTGGGGCGTCCTTTCCATGAAGGCTGGGTCATCGCGTAACTCATCAATTACTTTTTTGACCAGCTTTCTATTAGAGCAAGATTGAAGCGCACGATTCTGACGGTCAAGTGGTTTTATTGAAAACCAACCGGAGCAATACCACTTTGATTTTTTGTGAAATCTTCAAAAACCATTCATGACACAAAAAATCGGGCATGGTATTAAGCCACACCGATCCGGTTTTTCTCTTGGGAACGCTGCAGCTTTTGTGGCAACGCCGATGAGGCACCATACCTCCCTCTGAGGCATAGGCAAAAATACGGGAGTTACTTATGGCTAACAGGCCACTTTTGCGGAAATGACAAGTGGCCTCTTGGGGTACTGGTATGGTTGCCAGCAATTTTGGCCGGTTTTTTGGAAATGTTTCCAAAGACCATCGGAATTTTACAATTTCCGCATGCCGTTAATACCTTGCGCTCACACCAAGGCCAGGACGAGACTTGTTTCAAAGCCCGTGGCACCATGAACAAAGAGCCCGCAACAAACTCAGGGAGTCGCGATGCAGCGAGGAAAAACGCTCGCAAATGAGGCCTCATGGATTGATTTCAAGACCCTGTTTTGCACAAAAAAATCGCACAAAAATCTCTTGAATTCGTTTTGGCCCTCCCTATCTATCGGTCATCGGAGCGGCGTGCTCCAACAACCAACAGGAGAGAAAAGATGAGCCTCGTACTTCGCAACCGCAGCTATGCAACCCCTTATGCCTTCCGTCGTGTGAACGGTTTTGACCGTCTGTTCGACAGCTTCTTCGATGGCCATTTCCCTGCGCAGGAATCGGGCGTATCCTCGGCCACGGTGGCCCCACGCATCAACGTCACCGAAAGCGCCAGTGCTTACGTGGTGGAAGCGGAATTGCCGGGCGTTGCCAAGGAAAACGTCAACATTTCGGTTGACGGCAAGCTGGTGACGATCGAAGCCGAAGTCAAGCGCAACACCGAGCGCGTCGAAGGCGAGACCGTAGTGTTCGCAGAACGCAGCACCGAAAAGTTTTCGCGCAGCTTCAAGCTGGCCGTGGAAGTCGATGATGGCAAGAGTGCCGCCAAGCTGGAAAACGGCGTGCTGACCTTGACGCTGCCGAAGAAGGAAGCCCTGCGCCCGAAGCAGATCGCCGTGCAATAAGCCTGGTTTCATCATTCTTGACGGGGTGATGGCAAAAAGGCCGCTTCATGCAAATGGAGCGGCCTTTTCTATTACCCCGATAACTGTATGAATAAACAGTATAATGTGATGGAGATCCTTCACTTGAGCCATGACGACGCCGCCCCGCCGAATTGCCCACCTCGACATGGATGCGTTTTACGCATCGGTCGAACTGCTGCGCTATCCGCAGTTGCGCGGGCAAGCCGTGGTGATCGGTGGCCGTTCGATTCACAAGCCGATTGAGCAAGCCGATGGCAGCCTGAAGTTTTCGCGCCTGCGTGAGTATGTAGGGCGCGGTGTGGTCACCACCTCCACCTACGAAGCGCGCGCGCTGGGCGTATTCTCGGCCATGGGTACGATGAAGGCAGCCAAGCTGGCGCCGGACGCCATCCTGCTGCCGGCAGACTTCGATTCATACCGCCATTATTCCCGTCTGTTCAAGGCAGCCGTTGCCGAAATCGCCCCCCACATCCAGGATCGCGGGATCGATGAAATTTATATCGACCTGACTGAACTGCCCGATGAAACCGTGGCACTGGGACAGAAGCTCAAGGACGCGGTAAAGGCAGCAACCGGCCTGACCTGCTCGATCGGCATCACGCCCAACAAGCTGCTTTCCAAGATCTGCTCCGAACTCGACAAGCCCAACGGCTTGACTGTGCTCGGCATGGAGGAGATTCCCACTCGCATCTGGCCGCTGGCGGCACGCAAGATCAATGGTATCGGCCCGAAAGCGGCAGCAAAATTGACGGCACTCGGCATCGAGACCATCGGCGACCTCGCTGCGACCGACCCGGCCATGCTGCAAGAGCATTTCGGCTTGAGCTATGCGCAATGGCTGCATGCCGCCTCGCACGGGCAGGACGACCGCCCCGTGGAAACCAGTTCGGAAACCAAGTCCATCAGCCGCGAAACCACCTTCGAGCGCGACCTCGACGCCAAGGGCGACAGGGCCCGGCTCGGTGAGATTTTTACCGATCTGTGCCAGCGCCTCGCACGCGATCTCGAGCGGAAAAAGCTGGTCAGCAAAACCATCGGCATCAAGCTGCGCTATGACGACTTCAAGATCGCCACGCGCGACTTTTCCCTGGCCGTGCCGACCGCCGACCCCGTCGAAATACGCCGTGCCGCGACGGAGTGCCTCAAACGCGCACCGCTGGACCGCAAGCTGCGCCTGCTCGGCGTTCGAGCCAGCACATTGATTGCCGTCGAAGAGGCCCATAAATTCGACTTGCCCGTACAGGGTGAACTGTTGTGACGCCCTGCCCTGCGCGATGCAAGGTAAGATGTGCAGTCTTCTCTTCCAACTGAAAGCCCTTTCGATTTCATGAGCGATACAACTTTTCAGGCAGGCACAGAGCGGCCTGTCGTGGCCCTGGATGCCGACGGCGTCCTGCTTGACTATCATCTGAGCTACCGCGATGCCTGGGCACGCGCTTTCGGTGCGGCGCCCGCACTCAAGGACAGCAAGGCTTACTGGCCGATGGATCGTTGGCAGGTGCACCGCCTTGAAGGCGATGATCTTGAACGTTTCCGCGTCTGCTTCGACCATGGTTTCTGGTCCACCATTCCAGCCCTCGATGGCGCGGTGGAAGCTTGCCGCGCGCTCGATAGCGCGGGTTACCGGCTGGTATGCGTGAGCGCCATCAGCCAGGCCTTCCAGGAAGCGCGGCTGCAAAACCTGAAGGATGCCGGCTTTCCCATCGATCAAGTCATCGCCACCGGCAACCAACTAGGTGACGAAAGCCCCAAGGCTGCGGCAATCCGTTCCTTGAATGCCGTCGCCTTCGTCGACGACTTTCTGCCCTTCCTGCGCGGCATGCCGCAGACCACGCATACCGCGCTGGTACTGCGCGAACCGAACGGCAGCCCGAATGAAGGCCCGGAATTGAGCACGGTGCGCTCAACCCACGCCAATCTGGCGGAGTTTGCACAGTGGTGGCTCGATAGAAAATGAATCGAGCCGGATAAACAAAAGGCCGCCTGATTTGCATCAGGCGGCCTTTTTATCTTCAATACAGCTTATGCTGCCGCAGCCGCCTCCAGCGACTTCTGCGGGTTCAGCTTCTCGGTCTTCGAGTGCAGCTTGGTCAAGGCAGACAGATAAGCCTTGGTCGTGGCCACCATAATGTCGACGTCGGCCCCCATGCCGTTGACGATTCGGCCGCCCTTGGACAGGCGTATCGTCACTTCACCCTGCGCCTGCGTGCCGCCGGTGATGGCATTGATCGAGAACAGCACGAATTCAGCTTCGCTTTGCACCACTGATTCGATGGCGTGGATCACAGCGTCAACCGGGCCATTGCCGGAGCCTTCACTTGATACTTCCTTGCCGCCCATCGAGAACACCACACGGGCACTGGGTTTCTCGCCGGTTTCGGATTGCTGCGCCAGCGAGACAAATCGATAGTGTTCGTTATCGTGTGAATGCTGCTCGTCCGACACCAGCGCCATGATGTCTTCATCGAAGATCTCGGCCTTCTGGTCGGCCAGGTCCTTGAAGCGGGCGAACGCCGCATTGACTTCGGCTTCGGAATCGAGCGCAATACCCAATTGCTCGAGGCGCTGCTTGAAGGCATTACGGCCCGAGAGCTTGCCCAGCACGATCTTGTTGGCGGTCAGGCCCACATCTTCGGCACGCATGATTTCATAGGTGTCGCGCGCCTTCAAAACGCCATCCTGGTGGATGCCTGATGCATGAGCGAACGCATTGGCGCCGACCACGGCCTTGTTCGGTTGCACGGCAAAGCCGGTGATCTGCGACACCAGCTTGGAAGCAGGCACGATCTGAGTGGTGTCAATGCCCACATCGAGGTTGAAGTGGTCGCGCCGCGTCTTGACCGCCATCACGATTTCTTCAAGCGCGGTATTGCCGGCGCGCTCGCCCAAACCGTTGATGGTGCATTCCACCTGGCGCGCACCGCCTATCATCACACCGGCCAGCGAATTGGCCACCGCCATGCCGAGGTCATTGTGGCAATGCACCGACCAGATGGCCTTGTCGGAATTGGGAATCTTTTCGCGCAGCGTGCGCAGCATGTTGCCGTAGAGTTCAGGCACGCCGTAGCCAACCGTGTCGGCAAAATTGATGGTGGTGGCACCTTCCTTGATGACGGCCTCAATCACGCGGCACAGAAAGTCGATGTCGGAACGGCTGCCGTCTTCCGGGCTGAATTCAACGTCGTCGGTGAACTTGCGCGCGTAGCGCACGGCCAGCTTGGCTTGCTCAAACACCTGGTCCGGCGTCATGCGCAGCTTCTTTTCCATGTGCAAAGGCGACGTGGCAAGGAAGGTGTGGATACGCTTGCGCTGGGCCGGGGCCAAGGCTTCGGCGGCACGGGCGATATCGCGATCATTGGCGCGCGAGAGCGAGCAGATGGTGGAATCCTTGATCAAGCCGGAAATCGTCTTGATGGCGTCAAAGTCGCCTTCCGAGGCAGCGGCGAAACCGGCTTCGATGATGTCGACGCGCATGCGCTCCAGTTGCTTGGCAATGCGGATCTTTTCTTCCTTGGTCATTGACGCCCCGGGCGACTGTTCGCCATCGCGCAAGGTGGTGTCGAAAATGATCAATTTGTCGGTCATGCTGCGCTCCCTGGGAAAATAGATTGACGTAGGCGTCGATGCTGGATGGCTTGGCGTTTCGGCAACAGCTTCGGCCGAAACGAATAAATCGGGTCGTACGACTTTCAGATACATCAGGCGTGATTTAGGAATGCCTTCCTTGCGCCATTCGGAAACCGAGGCGGCGGCAATGCCGAACAGGCGCGCCGTCTCCGACGTGCCGCCCAAGGCATCGATGATCTGGTCGGTGGTGAGTTCTTTGTCCATGTAGGAGATTCTAGGATTTCCTAAAAATTCCTGCAAGCGATATTTAGGGAAGTTTCGCAAATCCTACTTGAAATTTAGGATATCCTAAATAATTGAACAAAAAATAACCACATGGCCTTAGGCGATGTGGTTGTTTTTCAGGCTTTGGGGTATCTCAAGGCAGGTCTTTGTCCACCAGGCTGTCCAGGTCGGTTTGCACGATGGAGACCGGCTTGCCCTTGGCCAGGCGCCAGAAGTATGCGACATAGCCTGAAATGCCATAGATGACGAACAGCCCGAACAGCACGCCGGGTGGATAGTACGAAATCAGCGCGATCACCAGCACCAGCAAAAACACCATGATGAAGGGCACGACCTTGCGGAAGTTCACGTCCTTGAAGCTGTAAAACGGCACGTTCGACACCATGGTCAAGCCGGCGAAGACCGTGATCCCCCAGGCAAGCCAGGTTACCGATGCGCCGGTGATGCCGTAGTCGTCCATGGACCAGATCAGGCCGGCGACGAGTGCTGCCGCTGCCGGGCTCGGCAAGCCCTGGAAGAAGCGCTTGTCGACCACCGCGATGTTGGTATTGAAACGCGCCAGGCGCAACGCAGCGCCGGCACAATAAACAAAAGCTGCGAGCCAGCCCATCTTGTTCAAGCCGCGCAGAGACCATTCGTAGATCACCAGCGCCGGTGCAGCACCGAAAGACACCATGTCGGACAGGCTGTCATACTGCGCGCCGAATTCGCTCTGCGTATTGGTCAGGCGGGCCACGCGCCCGTCGATGCCATCGAGGATCATGGCGCCAAAGATGGCAATCGCAGCATTCTGAAACCGCCCGTTCATTGCCATCACGATGGCATAGAAGCCGCAGAACAGCGCCGCTGTGGTGAAGGCATTGGGCAACAGGTAGACGCCGCGATGGCGCCTGGCCGGATGCTCATCCGCCTCCCCTAACCCTTCATAAGCCTGCTTCTTGCCGAGGCGGTTGCGCAACTTGGGAAAAGCCAGCTTTTGCTTGGGCTTGCGGCGATTGAAGGAAGGCATCGGCGTAGGTGTAGATTACAGTTCGGCCAGGATCGTTTCGGTGGCCGACACCTTGTCGCCGACAACCACCTTGGGCGTTGCCGTCAAAGGCAGGTAGACGTCGACGCGCGAACCGAACCGGATGAAGCCGTAACGCTGGCCGCGCGCAAGCATATCGCCCACCTTGACGTAGCACAGGATGCGGCGTGCAATCAGGCCGGCCACTTGTACGCAAGTCACGGTCTGGCCGTTGGCGGCGGCAATGATGAGTGCATTGCGTTCATTTTCGATCGACGCCTTGTCCAGGTCGGCGTTGACGAACTTGCCGGGAAAGTATTCGACGTTTTCAATCTTGCCGTCGACCGGTGCGCGGTTCGAGTGCACATTGAACACGTTCATGAACACGCTGATCTTGAGCGCTTCACGGCCGGCATAGGGGTCTTGCGCCTTGCCGACCACGACGATGCGGACATCGGCCGGCGACAGTACGGCGTTTTCCTTTTGCGGGATCGTGCGTGCCGGGTCGCGGAAGAATTGCAGCACGAACAGGGCGATGATCCAGAACGGGGTGGACCAGATGCCGAGAAAGACATTGGCCAGCACAGCCACGATCACGGCAATGGCAAGGAAAGGCCAGCCTTCACGGGCGATGATGGGGTGGGGATAGTTATTGTTCAATGCGACTCCATTATTTCAACGTGTGTATTTGCGCAACCATGCGCATTCGCCAGCAGGCAAAATCATGCCCCTGGGAAAAAACACGCTATTTTAGCGCGGAAGTTTGGCGAAATCGCTGGTTTATCGTCAAGTCATGGCAATTTCGGCAAGCCAGCAGTCTCCAGGCCGGCTTATTTGTCGGCCGCCGAGGCAGCGGCGTCTTCCGACTTGGTTTGCTCATCGGCGGCTTTCTGCTGTTCCGCCGCAGACTGGGCCGTCACATCCTTGACTGCCTTGGCCTTGTTCAAGGCGTCGCGCTGGGTCTTGATGATGTCGGGCGGCGGATCGTTTGAGGGCTTGCAAGCCGCCAGCGTCGCAACCACGGATGTCGCCACAATCCACACCACAATGTTTTTTACATTCATGCTGATCTCCACGGCCATGTATATGACCAACTATGATTTTACGCTTCTACGATATGCGCAGCGAGGTTTCAATCCGCATGGATATCAGCCGCAGCAGTCTGGAATTGTTGCGGAGCGGGTTCGCTTAGCAAGGGTATCAGCAACTTGTTCAAGGCATTCAAATCGAATGCACCCGAATGCGCGTAACGCACGATACCGTTGCGGTCGACGATGTAATTGGTCGGCACCCCGCCCAATACCTGGTAACGGCCCTTGTATTGGCGCAACATGGGGAACGAGACGGCATTTGCCAGGGGCTTCAACTCGCGCGGCGGCAGCGAATCTTCCGTCGTGATCGCGATGATGCGCAAACCGTGTTCCTGCTGCAGGCGATAGTAGGCATCAAGCAAAGGCAATTCCTTTTTGCAGGGCCCACACCAGGTGGCCCAGAAATTGACGATCAACACCTGCCCCTTGAAGTCCGCCAGCGCCACTTCCCTGCCATCGAAGGTGGTGGCTTTAAAGTCAGGCGCGTTCTCGCCTACCTTGGGTGCTTCGGCATGGGCGGCGCCGGCGCAGAAGAGAAAAAGCGCAGCCAATGCCAGGCTTGTGACGCGACGAAGAGTGTTCATGGCTTGGAATCATGTGCAATGCCATTGACCTTAGCACAGCACTTGTTCGCAGACAATCCTTGCCGGGCTGATCCGGTTAGATCTGCCAAGAAATAAAAAACGCGCGGAAGTGCGCTTGGTATTGCCTGGTTACGTCATTTATTGATCCGTCATCCCCGCGAAGGCGGGGACCCATATTAAATCCTGTGGCTGCGGCATTGTGGGTCCCCGTTTTCACGGGGACGACGGGTAGCCAAATGCCTGCGTACTAGTATGCGCTCGTAAATTGCTCGCCTAAAGAAACAGCCGCTTCGAATCACTTCGAAGCGGCTTTTTTGCGCCTTAACTGAACGGCACGTAAGGACGTAAAAAAAGCTGTGCCTGCGCACAGCTTTTAGTCCGCACGCGGCATGCGCCTGCAAGCGCATGCCGTATGATGCCGACTGGCTACTTCAAGAAGACCTTAGTTCTTGGATTGATCGACCAGCTTGTTCTTGGCGATCCACGGCACGTAAGGACGTAAAAAAAGCTGTGCCTGCGCACAGCTTTTAGTCCGCACGCGGCATGCGCCTGCAAGCGCATGCCGTATGATGCCGACTGGCGACTTCAAGAAGACCTTAGTTCTTGGATTGATCGACCAGCTTGTTCTTGGCGATCCACGGCATCATGGCGCGGAGTTTCGCGCCAACTTCTTCAATCTGGTGCTCAGACGTCAAGCGGCGGCGCGAGATCAGCGTCGGTGCGCCGGCCTTGTTTTCCAGGATGAAGCTCTTGGCGTATTCGCCGGTCTGAATGTCGGTCAGGCACTTCTTCATGGCCTTCTTGGTCTCGTCGGTCACGACCTTGGGGCCGGTCACGTATTCGCCGTATTCGGCATTGTTCGAGATCGAGTAGTTCATGTTGGCGATGCCGCCTTCATAGATCAGGTCGACGATCAGCTTCAGTTCGTGCAGGCATTCGAAGTAAGCCATTTCCGGTGCATAGCCGGCTTCCACCAGCGTTTCGAAACCAGCCTTGATCAGTTCAACCGTACCGCCGCACAGCACGGCTTGTTCGCCGAACAGGTCGGTCTCGGTTTCTTCACGGAAGTTGGTTTCGATGATGCCTGCACGGCCGCCGCCGTTGGCCATGGCGTAGGACAAGGCGATGTCGCGTGCGATGCCGGACTTGTCCTGGTACACGGCGATCAGGTGCGGCACGCCGCCACCCTGGGAGTAAGTGCCACGCACGGTGTGACCCGGCGCCTTCGGGGCGATCATGATGACGTCGAGGTCGGCACGCGGCACGACCTGGCCATAGTGCACATTGAAGCCGTGGGCAAAGGCCAGCACGGCGCCCTGCTTGGCGTGGGGTTCGACGTTTTCCTTGTAGACCTGGGCGATGTTTTCGTCGGGCAGCAGGATCATGATGACGTCGGCGGCCTTGACGGCGTCGTTGACGTCGGCAACGTTCAAGCCGGCGCCTTCAGCCTTCTTCCAGGATGCGCCGCCCTTGCGCAGGCCGACCGTGACCTTGCAGCCGGAGTCGTTCAAATTCTGTGCGTGGGCATGGCCTTGCGAACCGTAGCCGATGATGGTGACGTTCTTGCCCTTGATGAGGGAGAGATCGCAGTCTTTGTCGTAGAAAACTTTCATGATGGGTCCTGGTAAGTAATTTTGGTAAATGCGTTGGAGGATTCGTAAATTGGCTCAAACCTTGAGAATGCGTTCGCCGCGGCCGATGCCTGAGCCGCCGGTACGGACCGTTTCGAGGATCGCTGCGCGGTCGATCGATTCGATGAAGGCGTCGAGCTTGCCCTTGTTGCCGGTCAACTCGATGGTGTAGGTCTTCTCTGTCACGTCGATGATGCGGCCGCGGAAGATATCGGCGGTGCGCTTCATTTCTTCGCGTTCCTTGCCGACCGCACGCACCTTGATCAGCATCAGTTCGCGCTCGATGTGTGCGCCTTCGGTCAGGTCAACCACCTTCACCACCTCGATCAGGCGGTTCAAGTGCTTGGTGATCTGTTCGATGATGTCGTCCGAACCCGAGGTGACGATGGTCATGCGCGAGAGCGTGGCATCTTCCGTCGGGGCGACCGTCAGGGTTTCGATGTTGTAGCCGCGGGCCGAAAACAGGCCCACCACGCGTGACAGTGCGCCGGCTTCGTTTTCCAGCAATACCGATACGATATGGCGCATTACAGATCCTCCGAGCCGAGCAGCATTTCGGTCAGGCCCTTGCCTGCCTTGACCATGGGCCAGACGTTTTCGGTTTGATCCGTGATGAAGTTCATGAACACCAGCTTGTCCTTCATGCCGAAGGCGTCACGCATGGCGCCGTCGACGTCGCGCGGGTCTTCGATCTTCATGCCGACGTGGCCGAATGATTCAGCCAGCATCGTGAAGTCAGGCAGCGAATCCATGTAGGACTCGGAATAGCGCGAGCCGTAATCGATCTGCTGCCATTGCCGCACCATGCCGAGGAAGCGGTTGTTCAACAGGATGATCTTGGGCGTCAGGTGATATTGCTTGCAGGTGGCGAGTTCCTGGATGCACATCTGGATCGAGGCTTCACCGGTGACGCAAGCCACCGTGGCACCGGGGTTGGCCATCTGCACGCCCATGGCGTAAGGCAGGCCCACGCCCATGGTGCCCAGGCCACCGGAATTGATCCAGCGACGCGGCTTGTCGAAGCCATAGTATTGCGCGGCCCACATCTGGTGCTGGCCCACGTCGGAAGTAATGAAGGCATCGCCCTTGGTCACTTCCCAGAGCTTTTCCACCACCGCCTGCGGCTTGATGACTTCCTTGGAATCGGCGAACTTCAGGCATTCGCGCTTGCGCCAGCCTTCGATCTGCTTCCACCAGTCCGACAAGGCCCCCTTGTTCGGCTTGGCGTCGGACGCATCGAGCTGCGACAGCATTTCGATCAGCACGTCCTTGACGTTGCCGACGATGGGAATGTCGACCTTGACGCGCTTCGAAATCGAAGACGGGTCGATGTCGATATGGATGATCTTGCGCGGGATGCTGGCGAAGTGCTTGGGGTTGCCGATCACGCGGTCGTCGAAGCGGGCGCCGATGGCAACGAGCACGTCGCAATTCTGCATCGCCATGTTGGCTTCATAGGTGCCGTGCATACCGGGCATGCCGACGAATTGCTCGCTCGACGCGCGGTAGGCACCGAGCCCCATCAGGGTATTGGTGCAGGGGAAGCCCAGGCGGTCGACCAGCTTGTTCAGTTCCGGTGCAGCATTGGCCAGGATCACGCCGCCGCCGGTGTAGATCATCGGGCGTTCGGCAGCCAGCAGCAATTGCATGGCCTTGCGGATCTGGCCCGCATGCCCCTTGTCGACCGGCTTGTACGAGCGCATTTCGAGTTCCTTCGGATACTCGAACGTGTGCTTGTGCATGCTGATATCTTTGGGGATATCGACCAGCACCGGGCCGGGACGGCCGGTTCTGGCAATGTAGAAGGCTTTCTTCATCGTTTCGGCGACGTCTCTGACGTCCTTGACGAGGAAGTTGTGCTTCACACAAGGCCGCGTAATGCCGACCGTGTCACATTCCTGGAACGCATCCTGCCCGATGGCGTGCGACGGCACCTGGCCCGATATCACCACCATGGGAATCGAATCCATGTAGGCAGTGGCCAGGCCCGTGACCGCATTGGTCACACCAGGGCCGGACGTCACGATGGCGACGCCGACCTTGTTCGAGCTGCGCGAGTAGGCGTCGGCCGCATGGATGGCCGCCTGCTCGTGGCGCACGAGGATATGCTGGAATTTGTCCTGATTGAAGATGGCGTCGTAGATATAGAGCACCGCCCCGCCGGGATAGCCGAACACATGTTCGACGCCTTCCTCAGCCAGACAGCGGACAACTATTTCCGCGCCGGTGATTTCACCGCTCATTGCAGTTCCTTTCAAGGTCCATAGGAGATTGATCGGATGCTCTTCCCTGACGAAATCGGCTCGTTCAGCTAGGCCTGGGCTTCCCTTTTTTGTGCGGTGACACCTGTCCGTTACGTAATCGTAGATCCGTTTCAGAGAGATGCTGAGCGCTACTCGTTCAGCCGGGGTTGTTGCAGACTTGCACGTCTATTTCTCGCGCTTGTGGCACGGGTTGGAGCAAACAGCTAGTTAAAGCGCGCATTGTTCTTCCGGCTTTGTGTGCCGAAAATACAAGCGAAAGTCGCCTTCAAGATCATGAAGGGAATGGACACATTAATGCGTTGCACCATTCTGGTCAAGCCCAATTTGCATTTTCTCTTTGGAAATCAAGCATTTTTGCCCCGAATTTCCACCAAAGCGCCCACAAGAGGGTGCTTTTTTGCTAGCATGCGCACAGTTTTGCCGAGCTTTGTTACAAGTTACAAATATCACTCGGCTCGCAGATCAACCTGGAATCTTCGGTGCGCCAACATGGTGCGCCACATTGCATGGCAACTGACAAAGAACTTTCCGACTTCCTCGAAGCGGTCGAACGTCGCGCATTCAAGCAGGCGGTATATGCCGTACGCAAGGATGAAGCCGCGCTCGACATCGTGCAGGATGCCATGATCAAGCTGGCCGAAAAGTATGGCGACAAGCCTGCGGCAGAGCTGCCCATGCTGTTCCAGCGTATCCTGCAAAACACGATTCACGACTATTTCCGCCGCGAAAAGGTCCGCAATACCTGGGTCAGCCTGTTTTCCAGCATGGGCGGCGATGCCGAAGCCCATGAAGACTTTGACATTCTGGAAACTTACGAAGCCGAAGAAGGCTCGCAAGAGGCGGAATCGACCGCCGACAAGTACGAACGGCAGCAGGTTTTGGCCTTGATCGACGATGAGATACAAAAGCTCCCGGCACGTCAACGGGAAGCGTTTCTCATGCGTTACTGGGAAGACATGGACGTGGCCGAAACGGCCGCGGCAATGGGTTGTTCCGAGGGCAGCGTAAAAACGCATTGCTCAAGAGCAACTCACGCCCTGGCGCAGGCGCTAAAAGCGAAAGGAATCCAATTATGAACAACGTTCAAGAACGCAATTTCGGATACAAGGTGCGTCACGCACTGAATGACCAATTAGACAATCTTCCGGCGTCGACCACTGATCGTTTGGCTTCCGCTCGCCAAGCCGCCCTGGCCCGTAAAAAGAAGGATGCGCCCTTGCGCGTCCTGGTGGGCCAACGTGCGCTGGCCGGCAATACCGGCGGCACCTTCAGCAACCAGCATCCGTGGTATGCCCGGCTCGGTTTCCTGTTGCCCATCGTGATCCTGGTGGCCGGCCTGATCGGCATCGTGCAATATGAAAAGCAGCAGCGTATCAACGAAACCGTCGATATCGATACCGCCATGCTGACTGACGACCTGCCCGTGGTGGCTTATGCCGACCATGGCTTCAACGCCTACCTTGAGAAGCGAGCCGAATAGCCTATGGTGCCTGCACGTTTTCGCGCAATCGCTGCCGCCCGCCCCTCGCGGGCGGCATGCATTTTGAGCATGCTTGCCACTTTGCCTATTTTGGCTGCCATCCTCTGGGTCCGGCCTTCGTTTGCCGCCGACCCGGCGCCAGGCACAGCTGCGCCTGCCGCCGCTCCCGCAGCATCCATGTTTTTGCTGGCCAGGGAAGTCAAACCGACCTGGGCCGAGCTGACGCAGGCGCAACGCGAGATATTGAACCCGTTGGAGTCGCAATGGCCCCAGTTCGACAGCAACCACAAGATCAAGTGGCTGGCCATCAGCAACAAATACCCGACCATGACGCCGGACCAGCAGACGCGCCTGAAACAGAACATCATTGAATGGGCCAAGCTGACGCCTGAACAACACCGCCTGGCGCGTGAAAGCTACGCCAAGGCGAAAAAGCTCGACCCGGATCAAAAGAACGAGCAGTGGCAGCAATACCAGCAATTGCCGGAAGACCAGAAGCAAAAGCTGGCTGCCGATGCTGCAGCCAAGAAGCGCATTGCCAACGTACCGTCCCTGCAAACCAAGACCAAGACGGTCGAACCGCTGCGCCAGCCGAAGAAGCCCGCTGGCACCCCGGCTGCCTCCACGCCCGGCGCTCCGGGACCGGCATTGGTCCCTGCGTCATCGGCTGGTCCTGTACCTGTAGTGGCACCGCAACCGGCGCCGCCTGCCGGCGCCGTGCCAACCGGCAACAAGTAAGCCAAGTTGACTTCCTTCACTTTCACGGCGCCTAAACTGCGCCGCAGGCTCGCAAGCATGCTCTACGAATGCGTGCTGCTGTTCGGCGTGCTGTTCGTCTCGGTCTATCTCTATGAAACGCTGTTGCAGGCGTTCAAGAAAAGTGATCCCACGCTGTATGAGCAGGCACAAAGCTGCTGGGCCTTCCTGGTTCTGGGTGCCTACTTCATCTGGTGCTGGCTCAAGGGTGGGCAGACGCTGCCGATGAAGACCTGGCATATCCGGGTGGTCACGAAAGAAGGTGACCCACTGACGCCATGGCGCGCCTTGGGGCGTTACCTGGCGTGCTGGCTGATGTTCATTCCAGGCTCGGCGATCTGGTATTTCTTCATCCCTACCAAGGAAATGGCCATCCTGCTGCCAGGGCTGAACTTCGTCATCTGGATGATCCTTGCGCGCTTTGACCCTGAGCGCCAATTCTTGCATGACAAAATCGCCGGCACGCGCCTGATCGTTTTCGTCAGTTCGGCAAGCTACCGGCCCGAAAGCACACCAGAATCCAACTGAACCGGGCCAGGGCCTGTTGACCTACCCCGGTCTTTCGCCTGCTGCAAATAATCCGTATAGTGGAGTGCTCCGCCATATGGGTGCCCGATGAAACCGCAGCTTGTATTAATCCCCGTTCCGAATCATGACTTCGACCCGAGCGAAGTCGCCGTGCCCTGGAAAATCCTGCGCGCGGCGGGCCACCGCGTTGTGTTTGCCACGCCCGACGGCAAGGAAGCGTCGGCCGACCCCATGATGCTGTCCGGCGAAGGCCTGGACCCCTGGGGCTGGATCCCGGTCCTGAAAAAGCTACGTGTAATCGGCCTGATGCTGCGTGCCGATGGTAATGCGCGCGCGGCTTACCGCGAACTTGAACGCGATGCCGACTTCCGCGCCCCCAAAAGCTATGCCGCGCTACGTGCGGAAGACTATGACGCATTGCTCTTGCCCGGCGGCCATGCGAAGAAAGTTCGCCCCTATCTGGAAGACAAGACACTGCAAGGCTTTGTTGGCGACTTCTTCGACAGCAAAAAACCTGTGGCCGCCGTCTGCCATGGCGTGGTGCTTGCCGCACGCTCCACATCAAAACTCAGCGGCAAGTCGGTGCTGCACGGACGCAAGACAACGGCACTGACCTGGAAGCTGGAAAAAAGCGCCTGGGACCTGACACGCTTTTTGGCGCGCTTCTGGGACCCGGACTATTACCGCACCTACCGCGAAACAAAGAGCGAGCCGGCAGGCTACTGGGGCGTGGAGCAGGAAATCAAGCGCGCCCTCGCCAGGCCGGAAGATTTCCTCGACGTGCCGCCCGACGCGCCCCAGCATTTCAGGAAAACCAGCGGCATGGCACGTGATACGCTGGCCGACAGCAGCCCGGCCTGGACCGTGCGCGATGGCCATTACCTGTCGGCACGCTGGCCCGGCGACGTACATACCATGGGCCGGCAATTCGCTGCCATGCTGGCCGAAACCCAATCGGAGAAACACGCATGATCAAAGGATTGCGCACCGTCATCTATCCCGCACCGGACCTGCAGGCTGCCAAGCTCTGGTATGAAAAAGTGCTGGAACGCGCCCCCTACTTCGACCAGCCGTTCTATGTCGGCTTCGCCGTCGGCGGTTTCGAACTGGGCCTGGTTCCCGATGCCAAACCGGGCATCGCCGGCGCGCAGGCGCTGTGGGGGGTGCCCGATGTGGATACTGCCTATGCACGCCTGCTGGAGCTCGGCGCCACTTCGCTCGAAGCCGTGACCGAGGTCGGTGGCGGCATACGCGTGGCGGCGGTGCAAGATCCGTTCGGCAATCGTTTCGGCATCATTGAAAATCCGCACTTCAAGGCGGAAGCGGTGGAGTAGCGATGGATGCGGTGCAATTGTCCAGGCTGGTCGAACTCGAAATGCCGTATGGTAAATACAAGGGCCGCTTGCTGGCCGACCTGCCGGGGCACTATCTCGGCTGGTTCGCGCGCGAAGGATTTCCCAAGGGCGAACTGGGCGGCTTGTTGGCGTTAATGTATGAACTGGACCACAACGCACTGCGCCACCTGCTCGATCCCCTGCGGTCCAAACCGCGCCAATACTGAATCGCAGGCATCAGGCAGCGCCCGGTTGCCGCAGCCAGCGATGCCACATTCCCCGCAGCGCCTCATCGAAGTGCTGCGCAAAGCGCGACGCATCGTAGATCGGCGATGCCGTCACGCGCGCGCGCAAGCCATTGCGTAGTGCCGCCAGCGCAGGCAGATCGGCGGCATAACGCGTTGCCAGAGCCAGATACGCTTCCTGGTCGCACGCGATCCATTGCGGCATACCTGTGTTTTGCAGATAGCTCTCGCCCAGCCGCGATGCCAGGCTGTGCCCCGCCAGCGTCAGCACCGGCACGCCCATCCAGAGGGCTTCGACCGTGGTCGTGCCGCCCGGATACGGAAAGGGGTCGAGTGCGATGTCAACACGGTTGTAGGCATTGAGCGATGATTCGCGCGTGGGCAAGCCTTCGAGAATCAGGCGCTCGGCACCGATGCCTTGCGCTGCAAAGCGCTTTGCCAGTACATCGCGCGTGCGCTCGTCCTGTAATGCACGCGTGTTGAGGAACAGGCGGCTCGCCGGCAGCGCAAGCAGGATGCGCGACCAGAGTGCGATCACCTCGTCATTGAGCTTGCTCAGGTTATTGAAACAGCCGAAGGTGACGTAGCCATTTTCCAGCGCAGGCAAGGCGCGCACCGGGAGATCGAAGGCCGGCGGTGTAAAGCAGACCATGACCTCGGGCAGACGCCAGACCTGCTCGGTGAACTGCCCTTCTTCGCCGGGCGGCACGGTCCAGGGATCGGCAAGCAGGTAATCGATCTCGGTCACGCCGGTGGTGGCGACATAACCGAGCCAGGTCGCCTGGATCGGCGCCGGCTTCCAGGCGAACATCGGCAGGCGATTGCCGCCGGTATGGCCGGACAGGTCGAACAGGATGTCGATGCGGTCCGCATGAATGCGTGCGGCAAGTTGTTCATCGCTCAGGCGCTGTACGTCGGCCCAGCCTTCGCAGAAGCCCTGCAGATGCCGGGTGACCTCGTCGTGTTCGCCGTGATTCGAATAGGCGAGGAGCGCGACGCGTTCACCAGCCTGCCGCGCCAGCTCGCAGAAAACGTTTTGCAGGAAATAGCCCACCGAGTGGCGGCGCAAATCCGCCGACACGAAACCCACGCGCAGGCGGCGTTGCGGCTCGCGCGAGACTTGCCAATCGCTGAACCGGCGCGCCCGGGAGGCGGCCAGCGCACCGTAGCGCCGTGCTTCGTCGCCGATACCTCCCCTGTGTGCATCGGATAAGAGATTGCTGGCAAAAAGCAGATTGCCGCGTGCCGGGAACGAACCGGGCTCGAACGCCAGCGCCTGGCGGAAACTCGCCACGGCATCCTCGATGCGCCCCAAGTCTTGCAGCGCACTGCCGAGGTTGATGTGTGCTGCGGCAAAATCCGGCTGCGCGGCGATGGCGGCGCGGTAGCACGCCTCGGCGTCGTACAGCCTGCCTTGAGCATGCCGGGCCAGGCCAAGGTTGTTGTGCGCCTGAACATAGCCGGGCTTTTGTGCCAGGGCCCGTTCGTAGCAAGCCACCGCGTCGTCGAGGCGACCCAAGGCCTGCAACGACGTGCCGAGGTTGTAATGCCCTTCCGCGAGATCCGGCCTGCGCTGCAAGGCGCGGCGCAGGCTGGCGGCAGCTTCGTCGTGACGGCCAAACGCTTGCAAAATAACGCCAAGGTTGTAATGCGCTTCAACGTCGTCTGGTGCGAGTTCGGCCGCCTTTTGCATGGCGGGCAAGGCAGCGGCAGCCTGGCCGGTCTGCTGCAATATTGTGCCAAGAATTTTCCAGCCGAGCGCGAAGCCGGGGTAGCGCGCGATCATGGTCTGCGCACCGGCCAATGCTTCGGCATACTTCCGGCTCGAGAACAGTGACGCCAGCAGCGCAAGCTCTTTCTGGTCCGGCCGCGAGCGCGACGCAGCAGGAGAAACTGGTGAGGGAGGTTTTCGTCCGGACATCGGCGTACTCAATGGCGATCGGCGATCATCTTGTTGTGCAGAGCTTGCTGGCGAGCACCGATAGTAACAGAATCAAGGTGCAAAAATGTCCAAAACTGGTCTGATTGCCAACGCTGATTTGCGCATGCTAGGCTGTGTGCCGACCTCCCCGGATTGATCATCACAATGCCGATTCCGAAACCGCTTCGCCGCCTCGTCTTCGCACTTCCGCTCCTTACCTTGCTTTGTCTCAGCCCGAGCGCTGCGGTCGCAGCAGAAGAACAGATCCCGCAGGTGAAGAAGCTGCGCAGCATCGCGCCGGAGGACCACCGCTTCAATGATCTGGCAGCCTTCGGCCGCGCCGTGGGCGACGCCCAGGTCGTGGTGCTCGGTGAGCAAACCCATGGTGAAGCGGAGGTATTTAGCCTGAAGGCAAGGCTTGCCGAATACCTGCACGAGAAAAAAGGATTCGACGTATTGCTGCTCGAAAGCGGCCTGTTCGATGGCGAAACCATCGCGCAACGCAGCGCACAGGGCGAAAGCGTCTTGCAACTGGCACCCGGCAACCTGTTCTTTGCCTATTCCAAGACCGTGCAGGCGCGCACCGTGTTTTCCTATATCGACGCGCAGCGCCAGGCCGGCACACCGCTCACACTGGCCACCTTCGACAGCCAGCAAAGCGGCAAGCTGTCGCAAACCTTGCTGGTCGACAGCCTGGGTGCCTACCTGAGCGCAGAAGGTTCGGTGCTGCCGCAATCGGAAGAGTGGCAACTGTTTCGCGAACGCAGCAATGCCGTTCTGAAATTCGACCGCAGTGAGCCACCCGCAAACGAGCAGGCCACCTACTTTCAATTCATCGACCAGATCAACCAATGCCTGAACGTGGTGGACAAGCCCGAGTTGCAGCCAGAGGCACCGTTCTGGCGCCGCGAGGTGGCCAGCCTGCAATCGCAGGCGCGGCGCTTCTGGGGTACCCGGGGCGACATCGCAGCAAACCGCAACATGCGCGAAGCTGCCGGCGCAGACAACATGGTCTGGCAAATCCGCGATGCCCATCCCGGGCACAAGGTGATTGTCTGGACCTACGATGGCCACGGACAGAAGGCCCCGCTGTTCGGTGAGATGAAGGGAAGCATGCAGCGCGTGCGCGAGATATTGCCCGAGACACGCTTCTACCATGTCTATTTCACCTCCTACGCCGGGCAGTTCGTCAATTTTGAAAGCGGCGCTGCGGTCGATGTGGGCAAACGCGCGCCGGAGTCAATTGAAACGCGGCTGCACGATGCCGGAATCAAGCTCGGCTTTGTCGATTTGCAGACTGCCACGCCGGCTATACGCGCCCTCCCCCTGGACAGCCACACCGACGGCTTCCAGCCTAACCACCCGGCCTTGGCCGATTTCACCGATGGCGTGTTTTACATTGACACCATCCACCCCACCACGCGGGAAAAAGGCTTTGAACAGTAACCGTTATAATGGCGTCTTTGCCCCAAGCCGATTGCCATCATGTTTACCCCCGCATCCAGCAGCCTCACCCCGGACTACCCTTTGCTGGCACGCCAGCTCCAAAGCATCCTCGAAGACGAGCGCGACCTGACCGCCAATGCCGCGCAATTCTCGGCCTTCATCTACGACACCGTATCCGACCTGAACTGGGCCGGTTTCTATCTCACCCGCCCGGCCAAAAAGGCAGGTTCGACCGAACAGGAATTGCTGGTCGGCCCGTTCCAGGGCAAGGTGGCATGCGCGCGCATCGCCTTCGGCAAGGGCGTATGCGGCACTTCGGCGGCCGAGCGCCGTACCGTGCTTGTGCCGGACGTGCACGCCTTTCCAGGGCACATCGCCTGCGACTCGGCTTCGAATTCGGAAATCGTGATGCCGGTGGTGAAGAATGACGTGCTCTACGGCGTGTTCGACATCGACAGCCCAAGCCTGGATCGCTTCAGCGAAGCCGACCGGGAAGGCTTGGAAAACCTGCTGGCGGTGTTTGTCGCCGCGACCGACTTCTCTTGATCTAATCGTTGATCAACCTGACTTCCAGCGTCTGCAGCCACTCGACGTGACGCGGGCCGGTCTTGGTGTCCTTGGTCGACACCATGGCGATATGGCCTTCGTCGTCGCCGAGCGGTTTGCCGTCTTTTTCGAAGTAGACGATCATGCCGTCGCCAGCCGGTGAATTGAAGATCTCGCTCCAGGAAAACACTACGCGGTAGCCATCGGTGGCGGTGGCCACGACGATCATTTTCTTGATGTCGTTGTGGTCATGCAACACCAGCACAGCCTTGTTGATCAGGTCGGCCAGGTGCACACCCTTCAAGTTTTGCAGCTTGCCGGCATCGGCACCGTTCTGCTTCGTCAACATCACTTCGGCCAATTGCTGTGGCGGCATGGCGCGCAAGTCATCCACGCTCAGGGTCAGGGGATGCTCGACCACACCGCGCACGGTCAGGGTGTCGCTCACGGCAGCCTGTGCCGCCATGCCCAGCGACAGAAACAGGATGGCAAAACAATAACGCAGGAATTTATCATGCTGCCTTCACGCCGGTGCGGCAATGATGACACTGCTGGCCTTGAAGATGGCCGAAGCCGGCTCGCCCACCTTGAGGCCAAGCCGCTCTGCGCTGTCATGCGTCACCATCGAGGCCACCGAGCCACCCTCCGGCAATGTAATCACCACTTCGGTGTTGACCGCACCCGGCTTGACCGCAGCCACCTTGCCACGGAAATGATTGCGCGCGGAAAAGCGCATGCCGGCATAGTCGGTCACGATCAGCACCGACGACGCCTTGACCAGCGCATAGGCCGGGCTGCCAACCTGAAGGTCAAGTGAACGCGCGCTTTCATGCGTAACGACAGCCACAATCTTGTGCCCGCCTTAGACGGTCAATTCAATTTCATCATTGATCGCACCCAGCACGGCCTTGCTGACGGTGCCGGAAAATTGGTTGCGTGCGCTGGTTTTCATCGGTGCCACCTGACGAAACAGGGAGGAAGAATCATTCTACTCCAGGCTGCATAGGGCTACCCCAACGCCGCCAGCACCGCCGTGGCAATCTTTTGCGCGCCAATCACATTGGGGTGGCCAACCGAAGCAAGGTAACAGACATGGCGCTGCACCAGGTCGGTTTCGTCGCGGTTGCAGATGGCTTGGCGGTCGGCGGCGAACGGGTCTTCCGGTTGCAGGTCCTTGTCGATACCGAAGATCCAGGATTCAGCCGCAAACATGGAATTTTGCGGGCCGAACGGCGGCAGCACGAACACGACACGGCTGCTGCCCAGGCGCTGGTTGGTTTCATCGGCGGCGCGGCGCAGGTTGGCGGCCGATTGTTCGGCAAAGAAGGCGTGCTGGGAAAAGATTTTGTCCAGTACCATTTCGCCCAGTTTCTCCAGGAACCCCGCAAGGTGGATACCGCGCAGCTTGCACACGTGCTGTACCAGGTCGCGGTCGCTATAGGTGGAGAGGATCTGGTAGTAGCCGAGCAGGACGATGCGCGTCTTCGGATTGGTAAATTTGGCCGTGACCGCGTCGAGCAGGGCCAGCATGTCGCTATAGCAGTGCTGGACGATGCGCTCCTGCAGGTCGTCGTGGTCCAGCAGCGGGTTGTCCAGGATGAAGGAGTCGATGTCGTTGATACCACCGTCGACGAAGACATAATCGATGTCGTCCGTCGTGCCCTGGAAGGCTGCGCATTGTTGCAGGATGGTCGGATAGGAATCCGGCACTTCGCCGTCCAGCGCGGGTTTGACGATGGTCGCGCCGACACCGATATTGGCGCCGGAGTGCGCATGGGCCTGCAGGGTTTCAGGGGTGGGGTCGGTCCCGGTCAGTGCACGGTAGACCTGCCAGGTGAATTTCTGTTGCGGATACAAACCCTGACCCCAGACCACGGAGTCGCCGAAGGTGACGATTTTCATGCGCTAGCTTCCAGAAAGAATGTGGCGAAATACAAAACGCATGATTATGCCGAAACCTGGGCATTTTGCCAGCTGTCATTTCTGACGGGCAAGTGTTCTGCCTGCCTCGCGCCGGCCCGCTCTGGCATCAGGGCTGGGTGCCCGTCGCGTAGCAGGTAACGGTGACGGTGGTGACGGCATCGCCCTCCCCATCTATCGTCCCGCTGCCATTGGTGACGAGGCAGGTTTCGCCGATGGGCTGGGTTTGCACACTGACAGAATAGGCACTGCCGGATGCGATTTGCTGGTCGAAGGTGAAGCTGCCATTGGCACTGACCGTGATCGGGTCGCTACCGTTGTTGAGCAGCACGACGTTGGTGCCGCCGGACAGTCCGACCACATTGCCGCCCACATCGGCATCGGCACCGCCGCCACAGGCGCTCAAGATCAGGGCAGCGGCCAATGCCGCAACGGTCAGGATTGTTCTGGAATGATTCATCGTGCGGGTTCAAAGTGCGTTGTGATGACAGAATGTTAGCCCAACTTGCCCTGTCGGCAAGCCACAATCGTGTTAATGGTTGCTCTCAAATGTAAAATCACTGTAACGGGCCCGGCGCGCCTGCGGCAAGCCCTCAGTTGACCCTATTGCGGCCGTCAGACCCCAAATTGCCAGTTACAGCCTGTGGTGTAGTCACAAGAATTCACATATCCGTGCCACCATTGGTTGCAACAAAGCGGTTATGCTTCAGGAAGGGATAACACAGAAGCGCCAGATGTCCGCCGGGTTGCCGTGTAGAATGAAAAACAGGGAGCCCGGGCACAACAGTCCGGCCGAATAACGATGCCAGGAATTGAAGGACCTGAGTTGAGTCAGACAGGGGAAAGCTCGCGCACACCGCGTGCCGATGCACGCCGCGCCGAAGTGGCCGCGCTGGCTCGACTGACGGCGGTCAGTGAGTTGGACGTATCGCGCGCCTTGAGCGGCAGCCCCGGTGTCGACGCAACATTTCGCGAACGCGTCATGAATCTGGCGCAGTTGCACGGTTTTTCCGTGCTGACGGGCGCGCGGAAATTCCAGGCCAGGCAAAACCGCACCGTCACGGTCGTGATTCCCTATGAGGGTGACGCGCGCCAGCACCTCTCCGACCCGTTCTTCCTGGCCATCCTGGGCAGCATTGCCGATACGCTGACCGACCGCGGCCTGGACATGCTGATCTCACGCATCGACGCCGAAAACCTCTACGAAGCCGCGCAAAGCTTCGACACCGGCCGCGCCATGGGTGTGATCCTGATCGGGCAATGGCGCCGCCAGGACCAACTGAACCACATCGTGGCACGCAAGGTGCCCCTGGTGGTCTGGGGCGCATGGCTGCCGGGACAGTCCTACGTCACCATCGGCACCGACAACGTCGAAGGCGGCTTTCTCGCCACGGAGCACCTGATCCACGGCGGGCGCAAGCGCATCGCCTTCTTTGGCGACATCGAATTGCCTGAAGTGACAATGCGCTATGAAGGTTATCGCCAGGCGCTGGAACAATACGGCTTCCCATTCGACGAACGCCTCGTCGTTCCCGCCTCGTTCAAGGAAGAAGGCGCCTATCTCGCCATGGAAGAATTGAACCGGCGTGCCGTCCCCTACGATGCCCTGTTCGCCAGCAGCGACCTGCTGGCCATGAACGCCATCGGCGTCATGCGTGGCGAAGGCAAGCGCGTGCCGGAAGATATCGCCGTGGTCGGCTATGACGACATCGACCGGGCGCGGTTTTTCAACCCGCCCCTGACGACCATCCGCCAGCCCATGGATGCCGCCGGCGCCGCACTGGTCGACACGCTGCTGGCGCTGATCGACGAACAGCCGATCGAGCCCTACCTGATTCCCACACAATTGGTGGTGCGAAACACCGGGCGCTGATGTGGCGAATGTGGCCGCTGTGGCGAATGTGGTAGATGTGGCGTAGTGGCCACACCCCCATCAATTTGGCGGATATCGATGCGCCAGTCCAAAACAGCACTTCGCAGTTTGCGCTAACATGGGTCAACACCCGAGCCCATTCCTCATGGATAGCGCCACGCCAACCCCGCCCTCCAATTTGTCCACGCCTATACGCTATCTGCTGGAGCAGGTGGCGCCGGAACAGCAAGCCGATGCCGAGCGGCGTTTTGCGCAGCATGCGCCCATCCTGCATGAAAGACTGCACCAACTGTATGGCCAACAGCCCGGCTTTAGCGCCTGGCTGGAAACCCTGTTTGCCGCCATGGGCCGGGCAATCGCGGCGCGCCCCGGCGACCTGCGCACGCAGGATAGCGCGCGCGAAGCCGACCCGGAATGGTTCTGCAGCCAGACAGCGCTGGGCTATTGTGCCTATGTCGACCGCTTCGGCGGCACGCTGGCCGGTGTGGCGCAGCGTATCCCGCATTTGCGCGAGCTTGGCGTCAGCTACCTGCACCTGCTGCCCTTTCTGCGCATGCGAGAAGGCGAAAACGATGGCGGTTTCGCCGTCGCCGATTTCAGCGCCATCGAACCGCGCCTGGGCAACATGGCGGACTTGCGCAAGCTGACTTGCGCACTGCGTGGCGCAGGCATCAGCCTGTGTTCCGATTTCATCCTTAATCACGTGGCAGACAGCCACCCCTGGGCCGTGGCGGCACGTGCGGGTGACGCATCTGCACGCGCACGTTTCCATACCTTCTCCGACCGCAGCGAACCCGATCAACATGAGCGCCATCTGGGCCAGGTCTTCCCTGCTGCCGCACCGGGCAACTTCAGCTATGACGAAGCCATGCAACGCTGGGTCTGGACCACGTTCTATCCCTACCAATGGGATTTGAACTACGCCAATCCCGAGGTGTTTTCAGCCATGGCCGACGCCATGCTGCAACTGGCCAACCAGGGCGTGGAAGTGTTCCGGCTCGATTCGACGGCCTTCCTGTGGAAGCGCGCCGGCACCAATTGCATGAACCAGCCCGAAGTCCATTGGCTGCTGCAAGCCTTGCGCAGCATTGCCGCCATCGTCGCACCCGGCATTCTGCTCAAGGCTGAAGCCATCGTGCCGACTGCGGCCCTGCCGGCCTACCTGGGCGATGGGTCGCACAGGGAATGCCATATCGCCTACCACGCCACGCTGATGGCGTCGGGCTGGGCGGCGCTGGCCGAGCAGGAAGTGGCGTTGATCGAAAAGGTTGCGACGGCAACCCCTGCCTTGCCGCCGCAAAGTTCCTGGCTGACCTATGTGCGCTGCCACGACGACATAGGCTGGAATGTCTTGCTGCCGGAAGCCGGCGGCAAGCCGCGCGTGGCGGCATTGGCGCGCTTCTTTGCCGGCGCCGGGGCCGGCTTCGCGCGCGGTGCCGACTTCCAGTCGGCCGAAACCAGCGGGCTCCACTCCACCAATGGCATGGCCAGCGCGCTGGCCGGATTTGCTGCTGCAGAAGACGATGCCCAGCGCGTCGCGGCCTTGCAGCGCCTGCTGCTGCTCTATGGTCTGGCCTTCACTTTCGGCGGCATGCCCTTGCTCTACATGGGCGACGAGCTGGCGCAAGGCAATGACCACGCCTATCTCGATGACGCAAGCCGCGCCGGAGACAGCCGCTGGCTGCAACGCCCCTATTTCGACGAAGCGGCATTGGCCTTGTGCAGCGATGGCCAAAGCGATGCGGGTCGGGTCTATCAAGGACTCATGCACCTGCTCGGTTGCAGAAAGGCGCTGCCCCAACTGGCGGCGCAACAGCCACGACGCCTGCTGGCGTCTGGCAACCCTGCCGTGCTGGCCTATGCCCGCGGCACAGAGGGTGACGAGGTGATTTTCCTGGCCAACTTTTCCCCGCTGGCACAGGAACTGGACCTGGCCGCCTTGATCGTTGCGGATGCCGCGCAACAGCGCTGGCACGATGTCTTGAGCGATGCAGAATTCACGGGTATGCTCAGACTCGAGGGCCTGGCGCAGCATTGGTTGCTGCGCGCCCGCTGACATGTAACCATGACCGTCATCCTGTTTGGCGAAGCGCTGATCGATTCCTTTCCCGATGCCGACGTACTGGGCGGCGCGCCCTTCAACGTCGCCTGCGCGCTTGGCGCCTTCGGCACGCCTGCCCTGCTCGTCAGCGCCGTCGGGCTCGATGATGGTGCCGCCACGATACGGGGTGCCATGCAGCGTTTTGGCCTGGATGAGCGCGGCTTGCAGACCGCCCCGTTCCACCCGACCGGACGCGTAGCCGTGGAATTGAGCGAGGAAGGGCATCGCTTCGACATCCTGGCCAACCAGGCCTACGACCACATCGATGGTGCCAAGGCAATGCTTGCCGTCGCCACATGCCCCAAACCGCAAATACTGTACTTCGGCATCATGGGGCAGCGCCACGAGGTATCGCGCACAGGCCTGCAGCAGGTATTTGAACAAGTTCCGGCAACCCGCTTTCTCGACTTGAACCTGCGCGAAGGCACCTACACGCTGGAACTTGTCGCAGCTTCGCTCAAACAGGCCGACATCCTCAAGGTCAATGAAAGCGAGCTGCTGTTCCTGCTGGCGCAATTCGTCGCGCCCGGGGCCGACTTCATTGTGCGCTTTGACGGCGGCATGCTCGGTTCCCCGCTTTTGCCGGCATTGCAATCGCTGCTCGACCAATTCTCGCTGCAAAGCCTGGTCATCACGCTGGGCGAACGTGGCTATGCCTACCTCGACCGCATGGGCCGCATGATCGCCGACGACACGCCGGCCGCCGCGCCCGACGTGCTCGATACGGTCGGCTGCGGCGACGGATTTTCCGCGGTGTTCTTGCACGGCATGCTGAAAGACTGGCCCATCGAAACCCGCCTGGCACGCGCGCGGCACTTCGCCTCCGGCGTCTGCGGCTTGCGCGGCGGCGTGGCACCCGATCTGGCCTTTTACGAGACTCACTTGGCGCAATGGGCCGAAGAAGACAAAGACGAGGACAAGGACGAGCGCAACCCATGATTGCCGGCAAAACCTCGCTCTCGTTCTGGCAGATCGTCAACATGAACGTGGGTTTCTTCGGCATCCAGTTCAGCTTCGGGCTGCAGCAGGCCAGCATGAGCCCGATCTACCGTTACCTTGGCGCCGATGACGCGCACCTGCCTTACCTGTGGCTGGCCGGGCCCATGACCGGGCTGCTGGTGCAACCCCTGATCGGCGCCATGAGCGACCGCACCGTGACGCGCTGGGGCCGGCGCACGCCCTACTTCCTGATAGGCGCCCTGCTGTGCAGCCTGGGCTTGATCGCCATGCCATTCTCTTCGGCACTGTGGATGGCAGCGTCCCTGTTATGGATACTCGATGCGGCCAACAACGTGACCATGGAACCCTACCGCGCCTTCGTCAGCGACAAGCTGTCGGAGAAGCAGTATCCACTGGGCTTCCTCACGCAAAGCGCCTTTACCGGACTGGGGCAGACGCTGGCCTATCTCACGCCCAGCCTGCTGGTCTGGGTCGGCATGGACAAGGACGCCGTCAATGTGCATCACATACCGCAAGTGGTGATCGTGGCATTCCTGATCGGCGCGGTGTTTTCGCTGGCGTCCATCATCTGGACCCTCAAGACCTCGCCGGAAATTGCGCCCGATGCTGCCGCGCTGGCTGCCATGCGGGCACGGCCGCCAGGCATCGGCGCCACGCTGCGCGAAATCGCCGATGCCATGCGCGACATGCCGGCCACGATGAAGCAATTGGCGCTCATGAAGCTGTTCCAGTGGTACGCCATGTTTTGCTATTGGCAGTACATCACGCTGGCGCTGGCGCATTCGATCTTTGGCACGACCGACCAGGCCTCCACCGGGTTTCGCGACGCCGGCCTGTTGACCGGGCAGCTCGGCGCGTTCTACAACCTGGTCTCGTTCATTGCCGCTTTCGTGCTGGTGCGCTATGCAAGGCGGCACGGCGCCCGCGCGACCCACGTGGTGTGCCTCGTGGCGGCAGGCGCAGGCATGTTGTGCATCCCCGCCCTGCATGACCCGCTGCTGCTGTTCCTGCCCATGCTCGGCATCGGCCTGGCCTGGGCCAGCATCATGGGCAATCCCTACATCATGCTGGCCGGCAGCATTCCGGCACAGCGCACCGGCGTGTATATGGGCATATTCAACATGTTCATCGTGATCCCGATGATCATCCAGATTTTCACCCTGCCGCTTTACTACGATAGCTGGCTGGGCGGCAGCCCGGAAAACGTGATCCGCCTCGCCGGCGCCTTGCTGGTTTGTGCTGCTGTGGCGACCTGCTTCGTCAAAATCCCGCCGGCATTGCCGCAGGCCAGCAGGCCCTGATCAGGCAGCCGCATGCATTGGCTGCCGCAGCGGCAGCCAGACGCGGAAGGTGCTGCCCAGGCGTTCCTTGCTTTCCACCTCGATCCGCCCATGGTGTTTCTTGACCGCGGCAAAGGCCAGCGACAAGCCCAGGCCGGCGCCGGTGCCGTTGGGACGCGTACTGTAGAACGGGTCGAAAATGCGGCCCAGCCTGTCTTCGGCGATGCCCACGCCATTGTCGGCAATGCTCACCCAGACGTCGCCGTTGCTGCTGCCAACCATCACCTTGATCTTGCCGCGTTCCGGAAGCGCCTGGGTGGCGTTCAACAGGAGGTTCATGAATACCTGCATCAGGTCGGCCGGGCGGCATTCGATGGCTTGCACGTCGGCATAGTCGGTTTCAACGTCGGCGTGGGCGGCAATCTCGGTTTCGAGCAGGGCCAGGGTGTTGTCGAGCATGCGGGTGACGGGGGCGATTTGCCAATTGGCGTCCCCGGCACAGGCCAGGTCATCGAAGGCTTGGCCGAATTGTTCGATGCGGTCCAGGTCGTGCTGTGAATCGTGCACTATCTGCAAGGTGCCGCGTTCGAGCAGGGTCAATTCCGCGCTGCGGTTGGGCGAGGCGGCGGCCAGGGTATCGATCAATTCGCGCTGGCGTGCTATGCACTGCTCCATCTGCTGCAGGTGTTCCTTCAAGGCTTGCACGGGGGACTTGATCTGTTGCGCCGCGTTGGCGGCCAGCAGGCCGATCGAGGCCATCTTGGTGGCATGCAGCAATTGGACCTTGGCGGTCTCCAGGCGCTTGTAGACGCTCTTCAATTCGTCGTGCGCCTCCTGCAGCGTGCTTTCGGCCATCTGGCGCACCGACGCTTCCTGCTGCAGCTTGTGGTTTTGCTGGTCCAGCCGCTGTTGCGTGGTGCGCAGGGCGACGTGGACCATGACCCGCGCCAGCATTTCGTCCAGCGCGAGCGGCTTGGTCACGTAATCCACCCCGCCCACCTTGAAGCCTTCGAGCTTGCTGGCCGTGTCCGCCAGGGCCGTCATGAAGATGATGGGGATGTCGCGCGTGGCAATTGCCCCCTTCAACTGGCGCGTGGCTTCGAAGCCATCCATGCCCGGCATCATGACATCCATCAGGATCAGGTCGGGCTTGATGAAGATGGCGCGCTGTATGCCTTCCTTGCCATCCTGCGCGACGACCACACGAAAGCCATTCTCTTCAAGGAATTCGACCACGATGCCGAGATTGGCCGGCGTGTCGTCGACGATCAGAATCGTCGGTTTGTCCTTCTCGTTCACCGTACTCACTGTGCTCATCGTGCATCCTCGGCATGGATGGTGGGGACTTGCACAATCATCATATTGCAATCGCCGTTTTCGTGTGTAACCGAAATCAAACACTTGGCGATTTTTTTACGCGGCTTGACAAACTGGTATGCCGAATTGGCATGTTCGTCTCCTATGGCACACGATGCTGTGGTCACATGGGCAAGGAACACGAAATATTCTTGTGGGAAATCGAAAAACTGTCGTATCTTGATGACGGGCTTCAATTTTTCCGGGTGCGTGCCGTTTTACCCAATGAAGCCGGAGTCCATCATGCAGATCAGTAAAGTCCTCGTTCGTAGAGTCCTGTCAGGCAAACAGGCAATCGCCGCGCAATTGGTCATGCTCGGCCTGGCCTGTTGTGTCATTCAACGCGCACAGGCCAGCGACATCTATCGCACCTACGACGCCACCACCAAGAGCCACATCTATTCCGACCATCCGGTCAACCGCAGCTCGCAAGTCTTCGCCCGGTTCGATGGCCGCACGCTGTGGCCGCGCTCGGGTGGCGGCCCGGTGTCTTTGGCCGAATTGCGTGCCCGGCGCACCGATCTTGAACCGATGGTGCAGCGCGTGGCAACCGCCAATGGCGTGCAGCCTGCCTTGCTCAAGGCCGTGATCGAGGTCGAGTCCGGTTTCAATGCCAGGGCGCTCTCGTCCAAGGGCGCAGTCGGCCTGATGCAGGTGATGCCGACCACGGCGGCACGCTACGGCCAATATGACCTGTATTCGCCGGAAGAAAACCTGGCCGTGGGCGCGCATTACCTGCACGACCTGATCGTAATGTTCAAGGGCGACGTGCGGCTGGCCGTGGCCGCCTACAATGCCGGCGAAAATGCCGTATTGAGAAATGGCGGCAAGATTCCGCCCTATGCCGAAACGCAGCAATATGTGCCGATGGTGATGGACAGGTACAGCCGCTTCCAGTCCCATTCAAGCTAAGAAGCTGCTGCAAAACTACTGTGGCGTTGTTGCCGCTCCTTGCCGTACAGTCGTACTGTCTTCGTCGCGGCAACAGGGCCGAGCCACACTAATTTTGCAACAGCTTCAAAGGCACTATAATCGGCCTCCTGGAACAGGAGGCCACATGGAACGCGGACGCGTCGTCTTCGAGACGATAGACAGCACGGTTTTGCAAGGCAATGCAATGGGCGACCCCGCCCGGCGCGATTTACCCATCTACCTCCCCCCCGGTTACGACAGCGACACCAGTCGACGCTACCCGAGTGCCTATGTGCTGGCCGGCTTCACGGGGCGCGGCCAGGCGCTCCTGAACGATGCCTGGGGCGACGAAACGCTGCCACAGCGGCTCGACCGCCTGATTGCCACCGGTCGCATGCAGCCGATGATCGTGGCCATGCCTGATTGCCGCACGCGCCTGGGCGGCAGCCAATATATCAACTCGAGTGCCACGGGACGCTATGAGGATTATTTGATTGATGAACTCGTCCCTTTCGTCGATGCCTGTTTCCGCACGCGGGCGCAAAGCGGGCAGCGCGCCATCCTGGGCAAGAGTTCAGGCGGCTATGGCGCACTGATCCAGGCCATGCGCCATCCGGAAGTGTTCGGCCTTGCCGCATCGCACAGCGGCGACCTGTATTTCGACTGGTGTTACAAGCCCGACTTCATCACCGTCGCGGCCAGCCTAGCCGGCTATGGCGGGCTGAAAGCGTTCTGCGACAAGGTATTGACGACGCGGCCGCGCAACAGAATATTCCACACGATTCAAAACGCCGTAGCCATGGCTTCGTGCTACTCGCCCAATCCCGGCTCGCCGGCAGGCTTCGATCTACCTTTCGACGTCAACGATGCCGAGATGGACGAGGCCGTCTGGCAGCGCTGGCTGCAATGGGACCCGGCCCACCTGGTTGAACAGCATGAAGCTGCCTTGAAGTCGCTCAAACTGCTCTATCTCGATGTGGGCGTGGCCGACGAATTCAACCTGCAATACGGTGCGCGCATCTTTTGCAAACGCCTGCGCGCACGGGGCATTGTTCACCAATATGAAGAGTTCGACGACAGCCACATGAACATCCCCTACCGCTACGATCACTCGTTTGCTGCCATCTCTGAAGCGATAGGGGAATAGATCAAACTCAGGCTGCCTTCCCGGCAGTTGCCATGCCCATGACGCCGCCCACGTTCATGCTGTCAACCATGGACGTGGGAATCAGGATGGTGGTGCCACGCTCCTTCGTGGTTTCATAGATGATATTCATGGCGCGCAATTGCATGGCGGCAGGGTTGCTGGCATAGACTTCGGCCGCTTCGCGGAATTTCTGTGCCACTTCGACCTCGGCAGAACCAAGAATGACGCGCGCTTCCTTTTCGCGCTCGGCCTGGGCCTGGCGGCTCATGGCGTCCTGCAACTGCTCGGGAATGGCCACGTCGCGGATTTCTACCGACAGCGCCGATACGCCCCACTCTGCCGTCTTGCGCCCGATTTCTTCGGTCAACAATTTGTCTGAAGCCTTGCGGTCCGACAGCAGGGCCGTCAGCAGGGACGACCCGATCATCTCGCGCAGTGAAGTCTGGGCCACGCGCAGGATGGCGTCGCGGTAGTCGGTGATCTCCAGCGCGGCGCGCTTGGCGTCGTGCACCTGCCAGAACAGGATGGCGTCAACGTTGGCGGGAACGGTATCGCGCGTCAATGCCGCTTCCGCATTGAAGCCGGTGACCTGGATGCGCTGGTCCACCCAGGTCGATACTTCATCGATGAAGGGCACGATGAAGAACAAGCCCGGGCCTTCAATGGCGTGCAGTTTGCCGAAGCGCAGCACTACGGCCTTTTCCCATTGCTGCGCCATCAGCAGCGCAATCGGCGTCAGGAAAGCCAGGATGAAAATAATGATGGGAACGACATAGCCCAGCAACAGGCCAGACTCGTGACCGGCGGCGCCGATCAGCAAGCCTATGAGGAACAGCAAGGCCGACAAGACGGCGGCTGGTGCGTTTTTGCCACTGCGATTCATTTTGTGCCTCTCTTGGTTAGGGTGCTCAATATCCGGTTTGCCAGTTCTGCGGGGTCAATGCCTGCGGCGTTGGCGATGGCGATGGTTTCATGGGCCAGGCTGTCGATCCGCGCCGCGCGCGCATCGGGCTCTTCGGGCGGCGGGTGTTGTGCCACATAGGTGCCGCGGGCACGCACGATGTCGATGAAACCGCCCCGCTCCAGATCGTCATAGGCGTGGCGGACCGTGTTCAAGTCCACCGACAGCTCGACGGCCAGTTCGCGCATGGTCGGCATCTGCTGGCCCGGCTTGAGGATGCCGGAACCGATCGCACGCAATAACTGGTCGCGGATTTGCACGTAGCGCGGTATGCCGTTTTCTTCAATACGGATGGGTGGGATCATCTATGCTCCCCTGTTAGCCTGTATGCCAATATGCATACAGTTTGGCAGAGAATTCAGAAAATTCAAGAAAAACCATTTGCCTTACTACCTACTTAGTACTAATCTATTAGTAGACAAATTCAAAGGCAGTCGCAATTGATCATGGCCAATCCCGAATTGCAGCAACCTCAGCCGACTGAAGGCGAACTGGCGATCCTGCGCGTGCTCTGGACCCGCAAGGACGCCATGACCGTGCGCGAAGTGCATGAAGAGCTTTCGCGCCACAAGAACACGGCTTACACCACGGTTTTGAAGATGCTCACCATCATGGCCGACAAGGGCCTGGTGGGCCGCGACGAATCCGAGCGCAGCCACCGCTACCGTGCGGCCTACTCCGAACCCGTGGTGCAGTCGTCGATGCTGAAAAGCTTCCTCAGGAATGCGTTTTCCGGGTCCACGTCCAAGATGGTGCTGCGTGCCATCGACGACGATGCCGTCAGCGCGGAAGACCTCGACGAAATCGAAAACATGATCAAGGCCGCGCGCGAACGCAAAGGCGACGCCAAGCCATGAATGCGTCCATGCTGCTCTCTTCCCTGCTGGCCGGGGTGTTGATCGATTCACTCTGGCTCACGGCCCTGATCGCGCTGGCATGTGGCCTGGCGTTCGAACTGTTGCGCCATGCGCGCCCTGCCACACGCCACGCCGTAGGCATGGCAGCACTGCTGGCCATGGCAGGCGCACCGCTTGCGCTGGGGCTGTGGCGGGTTGTGGCTGCGGGCCACGGTGCAGCATTGCTTGCCACGCCCGGAGCGACGAATCTGGCCGAACAGGGGCATGTGTTCGGGCCGACCGTGCCCGATGGTGGTTTTGTCGCGCAGCAGATGCATGAATGGATGTCGGTTTGCATCGCGCAATGCTGGCTGTTCGGCGTGATGCTGATGCTGGCCCTGCAATTGCGCGGCTGGTGGCAGGTGCGGCAACTGCGCGCCACCTCATTCGGGGTCGTGCCCGACTACTGGCAGCATCGTTTCGACGGTTTGCGCCGGAAATTGGGTATTGCGCGCCAGGTTGTATTGCGCGCCCATGACGGCATGGGTTCACCGTTCACGGCTTTTGCCTGGCGTCCGATGGTGTGGCTGCCGCTAGGCTGGCTCGCGCAACTGCCGCCTGAGCAGATCGAGATGTTGCTGGCGCATGAACTGGCACACATCAAGCGGCTCGACTGGATTTGGAATGCGCTGCAATGCCTGGTCGAGGCCGTGCTGTTCTTCCACCCAGCCATGTGGTGGGTCAGCAGCCGCGTGCGGCATGAGCGCGAGCTGGCCTGTGATGAATTGGCGGTGTCGGCCGGCGGGGACGCCATCGCCCTGGCACAAGCGCTGCATTCGATGCAACGCGGTGTCTCGTTCACCCCGCGTGTTGTTTTGAATGCAGAAGGAGGAATGCTTGTGAAACGTATCCGTTATTTGCTCTCCGGCGCGCCCAGCCCCAGACTACTACGCAACAGTTGGCCCGTGCTGGGCGGACTGGCACTGTTGCTGTGCTCGGGCACGCTCGCAGCACTGGAGCTTAAGCCGCCGCACCATGTCGTCATCAACATGATGACCAGCGGCAATGATGGTGAAATGGCCGCCCCCGGCGACTACCGCGACGTGAAGGTTGACCTGCTCTCGGGCAAGACCCTGGTCTATCACGCCAGCATGGACAAGACCGGCCACCTGGTCGAAAATTTTACCGAAGACGGCAAACCAGCCAAACTGGAAGACGATACGCGCGACTGGTTGCGCGGCCTTGCCGTCCAGGCAGAAAAACCCGCACTACCGCCCTTGCCTCCCGCACCGCCGGCCCTTCCCGCCGCGCCTGTGAATGCCAAGTCGGTTGCACCAGCGGCACCTGCAGCGCCCGCAGCCCCAGCTGCCGCCGCCGATGGAGCCGCTCCTGCGGCATCACCCTTGCCAACCCCACCTGCGCCGCCGGCCCCGCCCAAGCCACCCGGGCTGACCGATTCTGCGGCCTTCCAAGCCATGCAGGCCGAAGTTGACGGCTCCGGTGCAGCCCAAGCGATTGCCGGCCAGCCCATGCACCTGGTTGCCGATAGCGTGCACGGCGAAATCCATCAATGGAGCGCCTGGGATTTTCACTTGTATGGCATCGAACCCTCCCCCGGCGGACGGGCGCGATTGCAAGCCGTATTTGAAGGCCCCAAGGGACGCGTACGCGTCGCCTATCTCGGTGAAGTGCGCGAAGGCGTCTGGACCACTAAAAAGCTTGATGCCTCTCCTGCTGCAGGCTGAGACTCGATCGAAAAATTTTTTACCCCAAACTACTAATCAATTAGTAGACATAACCATGGAAAGGTCTTACTCATGATTGCCCTGCAATATCGCTTCTGCCTTACTGCCCTTGCTGCTCTCGCCGTAACCCTGTCCGCCGACCATGCTTGGGCTCAACAGCCGCCCGGCAAGGAAGTTGCACTCTCCAAACAAGACCGCGCCGACATGATTGCCAAGCTCGAAACCCTGGTCGAAACCAAGTATGTCTTTCCCGAACAGGGAAAACAGATCAAGGCGGGCATCGCCAAGGCATGGGACGGCGGCACGTTCGCCGGTGCAGACAATGGCGCCAGCTTTTCGATGGCACTGACGCAGAACCTGCGCCAGATCTCCAGCGACCGGCACTTCCTGGTTTCCTATGACCCTGAATTCACCGAAGACGTGGTGAACCAGGAAGTCATCAAGCCGGAAGACATGGCACATATGCGCAGTGAAGCCGCCGGGCTGGCCTATGGCATCGAAAAGCTGCAACGCCTGCCGGGCAATGTCGGCTATATCGAATTGCGCGGTTTTGGCCCAACCGAAATCGTCGGGCCGGCCTACGATGCGGCCATGGCGCTCCTGGGCGGCACCGATGCGCTGATCATCGACCTGCGTCGCAACGGCGGCGGCGACCCGTCCAGTGTGGCTTACTGGATGAGCCACTTTTTCCCGTCGGGGAATGAAAAGCACCTGAACGACATCTATGACCGCAACGACGACAGCACGCGCCAGTACTGGACCGTGGCAAGCGTGACCCCGCGCTACGACAAGCCGGTGACGGTGCTCATTTCACCACGCACCTTCTCGGGCGGTGAAGAGTGTGCCTACGACTTCCAGACGCAAAAGCGCGCCCTGATCGTGGGAGAAACCAGTGGCGGCGGCGCCCATCCGGTCAATGCCTATTCGCTTGGCCATGGCTTCGTGGTCAATCTGCCCACGGGCCGGGCCATCAACCCCATCACGAAAACCGATTGGGAAGGCGTGGGTGTCAAGCCCGACGTGAAGGTGGCCGCAGCCGACGCGCTGTGGCCGGCTTACCAGGACCTTTTGCGCGGATTGCTCAAGACCAGCAAAGACCCGGAAATCAGGGAATCGGTGCAGCACGCATTGAGCTTCGCGGAAAAGAAGGAATTCGAATCCCCGCGTTACAGCGCCCCGCACTGAAAACGGCGTTGGACCAGCCTTGAAAATGCTTTCCCTGGTGCCTGCCGTTGTTATAATGAAATCGTAGATTTTCCATAACAATATTATCCAGGGGAAGCAAATCATGGCCGTTCAACCGTCCGTCAATCCATACCAACCGCCGAAGGTCAATCTCGCCAACGACCATACTGACAACCCGGACTGGTACTGGCGCGATGGAAAAGTGCTGGTTTTGAAGCAAGGTGGGCAATTGCCGCCACGCTGCATCAAGTGCAATGCCGACGCACAAATGCCGATGCGAAGCAAGAGCCTGTCCTGGCATCATCCGGGCTGGTACGTCCTATTGTTCAATCTCATCATCTACGCCATCGCCGCTTCCCTCGCCAGCAAGCGTGTCAAGGTCGAGTTCGGCCTGTGCGAAGAACACACCGCCAAGCGGCGCAACATCATCATTGCATCCTGGGCCATTTTCTTCGTCTCGATGGGAACGGCATTCTTCCTCGGGCAATCGATGGAAAATCCCGGTGTGGCGTTTATCATTGGCATCCTGGGCTTCCTGGTCGCGGTAGTGCTCGGCCTGGTCGGTGCACGTTCGATCTACGCCAAGCGCATCACTGAAGACGAGGTGCGCATTGCCGGCTGCGGCGAACCCTTCCTGGAAAGCACGATGCAACGCGTGACTTTCTGAACCTGTTCTGAGCATAGCCTGTGCAGAAATCCATTCTGATCGTCGAGGATGAACCGGCCATTGCCGACGGCATTGCCTATGCCCTGCGCACGGAAGGTTTCCTGCCGCACCACGTGACACTGGGTGAAGCAGCGCTCGAAGCCCTGCGTGCCGGGGCGTTCGAGCTTGCCATCCTTGACGTCGGCCTGCCCGACGTCAGCGGTTTCGAGGTATGCCGCAGGTTGCGCCAGTTTTCCGAGGTGCCTGTGATTTTCCTCACCGCCCGCAGTGACGAGATCGATCGCGTGGTGGGGCTGGAGATCGGCGCGGACGATTACGTCACCAAGCCCTTTTCCCCGCGCGAACTTGTGGCGCGCGTGCGCGTGATCCTGCGCCGGTTCGAGAAAGCCGCAGGAGGGGCCGACCCTGCGCCCAAGCCGGCCACGGCGTTCGACCTGCGCAGCAAGGAAGCACGTATCGCCTACCGCGGCACGCTGCTCGACCTGACACGCTACGAATATCTCCTGCTCAAGACCCTGCTGGAACATCCAGGCCACGTGCTCTCGCGTGCGCAATTGATGGACCATGTCTGGCAGGATGCGGAAGACACGCTGGAGCGCACAGTGGACGCCCACATCAAGTCATTGCGCGCCAAACTGCGTGTGGTCGACGCCGCCGCAGACCCCATCCTGACCCATCGCGGCATGGGTTACAGCATCAACCCGGCATGAAGATAGGCCTGCGCATCCTGCTGGGCTACTTTGCCGTGGTCGGCCTGGCCGGCTGGTTCGTGCTGAACGTGTTCGTGGAAGAAGTCAAACCGGGCGTGCGCGACACGCTCGAAGACACCTTGTTCGACAGTGCCAACCTGCTGGCACGCATTGCCGCACCAGACCTCGAGGCTGGCTTGTCCGATCAATCTGCGCTGATGCACAACCTGTCGGACAATACCCCTGCCGACGTTCCGGCCGTGATCAGCGGCGTGCGCAAGAAGACGCTCGACATGCGCATCACCATCACCGACGCCCACGGCATCGTCATGTTCGATTCGATGGGCCAGGACATAGGGCGCGACTATTCGCAATGGAACGACATCTTCCGCACGCTGCACGGACAATATGGCGCGCGCAGCACGCGCACCGACCCGGACGACCCGCTGACCTCGGTAATGCACGTGGCGGCGCCCATCGTTGCCGACGGCAAGTTGATCGGCGTGCTATCCGTGGCCAAGCCCGTCATCACGGTCGAACCCTTCGTCAAGCGCAGCCAGCGCAAGATCCTGCAACGCGGCAGCGTGTTGATGCTGGTGTCGCTCCTGATCGGTGCCGGCTTTGCCTGGTGGCTGTCACGCGAACTGGGCAAGCTGGAAGACTATGCTGCCGGTGTGGAAGCCGGGCGCAAGACTGCCCTGCCCTCACTGGGCAACAATGAAATCGGCGCGCTGGGGCGGGCGCTGGAAGCCATGCGCAACAAGCTCGAAGGCAAGGAATATGTCGAGGAACTGATGCACACGCTGGCCCATGAATTGAAGAGCCCGATTGCGGCAATCCGTGCGTCCGCCGAACTGCTGAGGGAAAACCCGCCGGACGCCGAGCGCACACGCTTCCTTGGCAACATCCTCGAGCAAAACCAGCGCCAGCAACAGCTGATCGAAAAACTGCTGGCCCTGGTGGCTGTAGAAAAGCAGCAGGCGATTGCGCCAGGCGGCCAGATTGCGCTGCATGACCTCGTGGCACAGGTGGCCGACGACTTTGCCGCCAAGCTGCAAGGAAAGAACATCCAGCTTGAAACCCGGACCGATGCGTGCGACATCCCCGGCGATGCGTTGCTGCTGCGCCAGGCCCTGGGCAACCTGCTCGATAACGCGATTGACTTTTCACCGGCCGGCAGCAGCATCCGCATCGATGGGAAAGTGGCCGCGCACAGTTTGTCGCTCACCGTCTCCGACGAGGGCGCCGGCATACCGGACTATGCGCAGGACCGCCTGTTCGAGCGCTTCTATTCGCTGCCGCGCCCTGGTGGCGCCAAAAGCACCGGTCTGGGCCTGCCCTTTGTGCGCGAAGTCGCGGCCCTGCATCGCGGCAGCGTCAGGCTGGCCAACCGGGCCGAAGGCGGTGTGTGCGCCACGCTGCAATTGCCATTGGCATTACCTCTCGTGGCGGCATAGACCATCTGCAGGGAATTCACACAGGCCGCATCATCGCTTCACACTGGCCCCCTATTCTGGCGCTTCCATCCATTCCCAGGGAGCGCCATGAACAAGCAACTCACCATCAAGCTGGCGGCCATCCTCGTCGTCACCGCCGTGATCATGGTGGCATTGACGATGATCGATGCCACCATCAATGAACGCAAGCAATTCCATGAAGATGCCATGGCCAACATCGCAGAAAGCTCGGTGCGCCAGCAAAACATCTCCGGCCCCATCCTGATCCAGCCTTACACCGACGAATACGAGGAAAGCGAGCAATATACCGAGGACGGCAAGATCAAGGTGCGCACCGAAACGAAAGTACGGCATCGCTTCCTGCCGGTCTTCCCCGACAACCTCGCCATCACCGGCAATGTCACCCCCGACCAGCGTTACCGCGGCATTCACAAGGTGCTGGTGTATAGCGGGCAATACGCTTTTTCCGGGGCATTCACAATGCCGCGCATCGACACGCTGCCGCGTGCCAATGCCAAATCGCGCATTACTGTAGGCGCGCCCTTTATCTCGATGGGTATCACCGACGTGCGCGGCATCCACAAGCTCGACGGCCTCGTGTTTGACGGCAAACGCTATGAATTCGAACAGGGAGAAGGTTGGCCCGGCCCCTCCAGCGGCCTGCATGCGGGCCTGGGCGCTGTACAAGTCGATGGCGGCGCCGTCGCGAAGTTTTCCTTCGATCTGAAACTCGATGGCATGACGCTGCTGGGCTTCGTCCCGGTCGGCAAGAACAACCTGGTCACACTGACCTCGAGCTGGCCGCACCCCGAATTCGGCGGCAATTTCCTGCCTACGCCGCAAACGCGTGTCGTGACGGAGCACGGCTTCAGCGCCACCTGGGACATTTCCTCGCTGGCCACCAACGTGCAGGCGACGGTGGCAGAACGCCTTGGCTTGCTCTCGTCCCGCATTGACGGGCTGCAGAACGGCAATGCGCAGCCTGAACCCGTGGCGCAGAGTTTTTCGGTGTCGTTCATCGAGCCGATCAACGTCTATTCGCTCTCGGAACGTGCCGTGAAATATGGCCTGTTGTTTGTCTTGCTGACCTTCGCCGCATTCTTCCTGTTCGAAATGCTCAAGCAATTGCCGGTGCACCCCGTGCAATATGGCCTGGTTGGGCTGGCCCTGGCGATCTTTTTCCTGCTCTTGATCAGCCTCTCGGAACAGATCGACTTCACGCTCGCCTATGCCATTGCCAGCGCGGCCTGCATCTTGCTAAACGGCTTTTATCTCAGCCACGTATTGCGCAACTGGCGGCGCGGCTTCGGGTTCGGTGCTGCACTGACCTTGCTCTATGGCGTGCTGTTTGGCGTGCTGCAATCGGAAAACAATGCGCTCTTGATGGGGAGCGTCTTGTTGTTCGCCATGCTGGCCGCCGTCATGACTGCGACGCGCAAGGTGGATTGGTATGCCCTGGGTCGGACACCCGCCGACCCGGAGCTTGTCTAACGTCAGTGCCTGGCAACCGGCTGGCCGGTCGTTTCATCGAGGATCAGCTTGCCGGCCTTGGGCTTTTTCCAGTCCAGCATGTTGTCCAGCGGGCCGGCCAGCGCATCGAACGAACCGGTCAGACGCTTGCCATGCAGCCAGTTGTCTTCGATGAAGCGCAGGATGGAAGTCTGGTCGATCAGCGTGTGGTCGACATGGTTGGTGCGCGCATAAGGCGAAATGAGGAGGAAAGGCAGGCGCGGGCCATAGCCGCAGCGGCCTTGCGCATTCGGTTTGCCGTCGTAGCCAGGTAGCGCTACCGCAGACAAGGGCCGGCCCTGCTGCACACCCTTGTCGCAGGCACCGGGGCCGTTGAGCATATCGGCCGAGCCTGCTACGGTGACGCCATTGCTGACGACATTGCTCGATGCATCAGGCTTGAGGTGTGAAGGATTGACGATGGGGCTCATCTGGTGGTCATACCAGCCGTCGGAGTCGTCGTAGGCAATGATGACCAGGGTATGCGCCCATTCGGGGCGCTGCTGCAGGAAATTGATCGCATGGACCACGAAGCTCTGTTCGTCAAGCGGGTCGGAATAGCCGGCATGGCCGTCTTGCCAGGCCGGCGCCTTGAGATAGCTCACGGCCGGAAAATTGCCGGCGGCAACGGCGTCGAAGAAATCGTGGCTGTCGTATTGGTGGTTGGCCGGGTCGGCCGTTTTTCCGTCGGCCTGCAGGCTGTGGCCGATGGCCGCCACGGAAGAAGGACGGGCGTGGGCCGGGTTGCTGGTGCTGGCGTAATACTGGAAGGGTTCGTGGTGCGGAATGTAGTCGCCGTAGGTGTAATTGGTGACGGGCGAATGGGTGGTGCGCTTGCAGCCCGTGCTGCCGTTTGCGTTGGTCACACCGAGGTCGAAGCCGCCCTGGAAGAAGCCCCAGCTCACGCCGGCCTCGTTCAACAGGTCACCCACGTTCTTGCCGCCCACCCGGATTGCGCCACGCGTCGAACAGACGTCACCGAGCGGTTGCGGGTCATTGGTGGTGGTGATGCCGCCATTGCCGTCGGAAGTGACTTCACCGTCGAGATTGCTGCCGCCCTTCTTGCCCGGTGCGGCATTGCTGGCGATGACGTTCGCATTCTGGCCTGAAATCAGGTTTTGCGCACCGATATAGGAGGGCCCGAAGGTAGTGCCGAACGCATTGTCGTTCATGGCATAGTGCTGGGCATAGTTCCAGTAGGCAGTGACGGTGTTGCCGTCGAAGTAGCCGAGCACAAGCCCGGATGAATTCAAGGGCGGGCTGGCCTTGGCATTGCCCGAGCCGGTATATTTGGGGAACAGGTCCATCGCACCGCCGTGGAAGGCGGCCTCTTCTGCGCTGTAGTCATGGTTCTGGTCGGCCGTCGCCGCCTGGGTGCGGTCAAGGCGGAAGGGGTTGACGGCATCGCTGCCATTCCCGGTATTTTTTGCCGTCGGATTGCCGTGCAGCAGATCGACGCCCTTCAAGGGCGCAAATGACTTTTCCACATCCAGTGGCGTGGCCAGGCTATTGACGGCCGGCGTGTCCGGCAAGGCGTGGAAGGCAGGCTCACCGGCTGGATTGGCAGCGACAGGATAGGTCGCGAAGTAATGGTCGAACGAAACGTTTTCCTGGAAGATGACCACGATATGCTCGATCGGCGTGGCGGTGGCCGGCGCCTTGTCGGCCGCCTGTGCGCCGGCACACAGCAAAGCCAGCGCGGCCACAGCCGCAGGCGCAGCCAGGGGACGTTTTCGGTGGTGTGCAGGAAGGAAGTGCATGGGGGATCTCCTTTATTCGTGGTAGTGCTGCATCAGCGACTTGGTCAGGCTGTCGCGCTGATCGCCGATGATGGACCAGATTTTTTCAGCAAGCTCGGGATGGGCTGCATAAAACTTGTGCGAAAAAGCCAGGTAGTAATTCTTGGTTGTGAGCGGTACCGGCAGTTTTTCAATCTCATTTTCCAGATGCATCTGCCTGATGACAGGGTCCGCGATGTGTTCCTGCATGGCGTAGGCACCAATACGCCCCAGGTGCAGTTTGCCGAGATTTTGCTCGGTGGTTTGCACCTCGTCGAGCTTGACGTTGTAGCGAAACAGCATATCGGCAATCGAAAAGCCGCTGTTGATACCAATGGTCAGGTTTTCCGGATTGGACAGCGTGACGCCGTCCCAATTGATGCTGCCTCCCTTGCGCCGGTAGAGGTAATAGCTCAGGGTGGCGAGACGGCGCGCAGCGTCGGGCTGGTCCCCCTTCATCGGATAAGTCATCAAGGTGCCACGTTCGGTATCGTAGGAAAACAGGATGGCACCATCGATTTCATTACTTTCGACCGAGCGCAATACGCGCAGGTTGGAAAGCCGGTTCAGGTGGACATTGCAGCCCGCCTGGGACGCCGCGATGCTGACGATCTCGACCGCCACTCCTGGCCGCGCCGGCGCCGCCAGGCCTTCCCCTTGGACGAAGGGCGCAGAGGGGTGCTCGGTATAGGCCAGCGAAATATCGCAGGCCGGTGCTGCCGGCGCGATGGCGGAAAACATCCAGAAGGCAAGGATCAATAAGCGCTGCATCGTTTCAGATAGACCAGGTGGAAGATGTTCTGTAATTCGGCGTTCTGCAATTCAGAATAGCATCGATTTTTTTCACTGTGATGAACTGAAGGCACTGCATTGATGCTAACACGCAGGTTGTCACATGAGAATGAAAATGCAACAACGGTTTACAGTCGCCGCCTTCACGCAAAATGCATCATGGTTTCACAGTGCGGCTTTACAGTGACTGCATGACAAACCACCCCGGAAGGATAGGCATGAAGCTGTTTTCCCTGCTCAAGCGATTTGCCGTCGCCCAAACCATGGCAGTCTCGTTTTTCCTGCTGCTGGAGAGCCTCGCGTATGGCGGGGTGCAACTGCTGCGCCAGTTCTCCCCCGGTGCGGCAGATGGCTTCCTGGTCAATCTCGGCATGTTCTGGAAATTGATGGGAGCGACGGGCATTGCCGTCGCCCTGCTGGCGGGCGGCCCGAGCTATCTGCTATGCACGCGCTGGATGCGCTCACGCCAGGGGCCGGTATGGGTCGCGGGATCGATTACCGGCTTCGGCGGGATGTTGCTGTTTGCATACGCACTCGGGGAAACATTGAGCCACGGTTGCGGCTGAATCGATGAAACTCAGCGCAATTCCTTGCGGATCACGAGCTTCAAGCCAGACCAGGTTTCATCAACGGCGCAAACTTTAATATCGACGAAACCCATCGGCAGAGCCAGTTCGCGTATTGTGTCTTCCGTGATGTCGGTGGCGACCTTGGCCGCTTTCTTGGGCCATGACACCCAGACGGCCGCATCGGGCCTGATACCAGTGCGCAGTTCACGCAAATCCTGTTGCAATGCGGCCTTCCCGGTATGGAACAGGTGCACGATATCGGTCGTGGTCGTGACCGCCTTGCCGGACACCGCGCCCGCCGGCAAGGGCTCCAGCAAGCTTGCGTAATGCGGCGGCGCGCCCTTGGCGCAGATTCGGCTGCCTTCCTTGATGCCGAGTTTTTTCGCCAACGGTGTAGCTGAATAGCCGGCTGGCTTGCTTTCCATGCCTTCCCTCCCGTATTAATCAAACCGCTTGCCGCAACAGCCGCTGTGCACACTCCTTCACCGCATCGTTCAAGCCCGCCGGCCCGATCACGCTAAAGCCGAAGGGCAAGGCAGCCAATTGACGGGCAAACCAGTCCAGGTCTTCCGACTGGTTGCGGATCAATACCCCGTCGTCGCGCTGCTCCAGCACGCCGATGGCTTCGCGCAAGTGCGCGCGCGCCGTGGCAAGGTCGGTCTTGAGCAAGACTTCCACGCTGTGCGCGCGTGGCAGTGTGGCGATGGCATGCGCCAGATGCGCCAGGGTGTCGAAATGCTCGGGACGGGCAAAACTTTGCGGCAGTGGCGCCACCTTGCGGATGCGGTCGAGACGGAAAGTACGCACGCCGCCGCGCAGGTGGCACAGGCCGGCGGCGTACCAGAGGCCGCTGCGGTAAACCAGGCCGTAGGGGTCGAATTGCCGTTCGCTGTCCTCGCCTTGCCGGCTGCAGTAGGCCATGCGCACCCGCTGGCGTTTCTGGGCGGCGGCGGAAAGCACCACGAGCGCGGCATTGTCCGGGGCGGTCTCGGCAGCGGACAGATCAAGCTGCACCGTTTCGCCGACCGCGCGCGCCCTGTCCTTCAGCACGGCCGGCATCACGCGCTCCAGCTTGGCCTGGGCGCTGGCCACCGCCGGCGCCGCATCGGCCAGGCCCAGGCTGCGCGCCGCAAGCAAGCCCAGCGACAATGCCAGGGTCTCGTCTTCGGTAAACATCATGGGCGGCAGCTTGAAGCCTGGCACCAGCGCATAGCCGCCGTCGCGCCCGCGCTGCGCCACGATGGGAATTCCCATGTCTTCCAAGGTGGCGATATAGCGGCGCAGCGTGCGCCGTTCGACACCCAGGCGTTCGGCCAGATGGGCGCCGCCGACGGTGCCGTGGGCCTGGAGCATTTCCAGCACGGCCAGGACTCTGGAGGCAGGACGGGACATACACAGAGTTTGAATTTTAATTAGGACATATTATGCCCTAGATAGCTCATATCCTGTCAGCTCTTCACCACCACTCAAGGAGAGCAACATGGATGCACACAGCAAAACCCTGGAACAGGCTTCGCACGACTTCGATTTCTACTACGGCGTCTGGAAGGTGAAAAACCGGCGTTTGCGCCAGCGCCTGGCCGGTTGCACGGAATGGGAAGAATTCGACGCCACCAGCGCGGCACGCCCTCTGCTGCGCGGAGCGGGCAATGAAGATGAATTCGTCACCGACTTTGCCGGCGGCTTTACCGGGATGAGCTTCCGCTTCCTCAATGCCAAGACCCGGCAATGGTCGATCTATTGGGCCGACAGCCGTCATGGCACGCTGGAAGCACCCGTGACCGGCGGCTTCAATGGCAACGTCGGCATCTTCTCGGGTTCGGACACCTTCGACGGCCGCGCCATTCTCGTGCGCTTCACCTGGTCGCGCATCGACACGGCCAACCCGCGCTGGGAACAGGCGTTTTCCGACGACGGCGGCTTGAATTGGGAGACCAACTGGTTCATGGATTTCACGCGTGTGGCGTGAATCATGAGGTGGGCGCCGAGTTGAGTCCCATGATTGTCGCGGGCAAAAAAAAGCCCGCGCAATCCAGGCGGGCTACAATCCTATCCCAAAGGATGGAGGAGACAATTCCATTATAGTGCGGCGCAAAATTTTGTACAGAGTGAATATTCACCCTTTTTGTCAAGGACTGTAAATTCCGTACTCAGTTTGCAAAATTTGACGATCTCTTGCCGCAATGTCTTGTCATCCCTGCACCAGTAGTTCCAGGTCTTGCAAAACCGGCGTCCAGGCTTCCCGGATTGCGGGCGTCGCCGCCTGCATGGGCGAGCGCAGTTCGTCGCGCATCTTGCCCAGCATGGCCAGGGCTGCCTTGACGGGCCCCGGATTGGGCTCGCGGAAGGCCAACTGGATCATGGGCAGCAGGCGATAGAAAATGCTGCGTGCTTCATCGAGCTTGCCATCTGCAACCAGCTTGGGCAAACGCGCCCAAAGGTCAGGCCGGATGTGTGCCGACGCGGCGATCACACCGGCTCCGCCCAGGGCCAGGTTGATCAATCCCTGCTGGTCTTCACCCGCCAGCACCGCCAGCTTGCCGTCGGCGATCAATTGCATGGTGAGGCCGAGGTCGCCACCGCAATCCTTGAGTGCCACCACGCGCTCATGCGCGGCAATCGCGCGCAGCGTGGCCAACTCCATCACGGCGCCTGTGCGATAGGGAATGTTGTAGATGATGATGGGTGCGCTTGACGCATCGGCAACCGAGCGGAAGTATTCGACCAGGCCCGCCTGGGAGGGGCGGATGTAATACGGTGCCGGCACCAACACCCCCGCCACCGGACGTTCGCAGATGCGCTTCAAGCGTTCCAGCGCCGACACCAGGTTGTTGTCCGACAGGCCCATCGCAACCCGCCCGGCCGGAACCACTTCCAGCACGGCATCAAGCACGGCCAATTGTTCTTCGTCGCTCATGGAGGCCGGTTCGCCCGTGGTGCCGCAGGCAATGATGCCGGAGGTACCGGCTTCGATCAGTTCGGCGGCACAGCGTTTGAGCGCGGGGAAATCGATCTGTCCGTTTTGGAAAGGGGTGACGATGGGAACCCAGATGCCTTCAATGCTCATTGTTCAATTGCTCCTGATGATGACCGACCAGTCACCGTCTTGGGGGATACAGGATGGAAAATAGGTGGAAGTTTGATTCGACCTGCGCGCTTCGTCCCGTCGGCCCACTTGACGGGACAGCGCGCCCCGGTCAAATGAGCGGCTGTTTTTTGAATTTCTCTGCACCGGCGACACGGCACGACACCAAACCGGAACGGTCTTGGTTGCAGTGCGCGACGAACGGGAATGTATTCATGAAACAGTGTGTGAGGCAAAAGTGCTGCAGCGAATCGTATTACATGATTGTATGCCAACTTGCGCCAAGTGGTTCTGCCGCGCAATAAAAAAACCCGCAACGTTCACGATGCGGGTTTCCTGTCTCCTCACCTAAGGCGATGGATTTTTCTGAGTTCCATAGTGGCCGATTTCCATCAGGCTGTCATTTTGCAGCGCACAACCCCCGGCTTGGACAAAAAAACGCCCGCATCACATAGTGCAGCGGGCGAAATCCAATCCATAGAGGATGGAGGAGACAAATTCATTATAGTGCATTGCACAAATTCTTGCACAGCACCGCTACCCCAGCCAATTAATCTCCACTGACGAATTCCGTGCCCGAGAAAATTTCACATTCCTTCCTTGCGCTTCAGGTTTCTGCCGTGGCACAAGTGCTGAGACTTCGCGATCTTTCAATTATTTTTACATTTACCACATAGAAATTAAATATCAACCTGTTGAAATAAAAAGGTTTAGTCAGTTAATTATCGTAAATATTTAACATTTTTCACATTTACCATGTTCATGGGATTGTCCTTGCAAATTTTGTAAGGTCAAATGGCGACGTTTATTGCGCGATAGACGAATTGTAAATTTTTCGCTTTGCCGGGTTCCCTGGGGCCGCCGTTTTGGCGTTGCCCTGAACCTTGCGTTTGTTGGAAATAATTTGCCGTCAGGCGGGTGAAACTCACCCGGTCGTCGCATTTTCGCCACGCCCTCCCCCTGAATTGTGTTTCGGCAGGTTTTTCCGGCGTATTTCGCTGGCTCCTGCCAGTAACGCAAGCTTCAGGACATCGCTGCTCCCCTGCCCGTGCATTTCACCGCCAACAGCCAGGAGAACATCATGTCTCAAGAAAAAATCGTCCCAAGGGGGGACACCGTCACCGTCAGTGGCGTGCTGCCCAAGCTCAAACCCGAAGATGCCAAGCGTATCGGTGTCTTCCTTGTGCGTGGCAAGGACGTGCTTGCCCAGTCCACCGTCGACGACAAGGGCGCTTTCCGCATCCCCATTTATCGCCAGGCGCTCGAAGTCAAAAGCGCCTATCCCGTCGAAGCCGTGGTGGGCCCGCTTGCCATGGGCAAGAATTTCGATTCTTCGCGCAAGCTGCCGACCATGGCAGTCGACGTGAGCAAGATCGACGTCAAAAAGGAACTGGCCCTTTCCGCCACGGCGCTCGATCTGTCCGACGAGATCCTGCGTCCATGGTGGCTATGGTGCCGCAGCTATTGCGTCAGCGGTACCGTGGTCGGTCCCAATGGCTGCCCGGTTCCGGGGGCACAGGTGACGGTCTCGTCGGTACTGCACGCGGCCAATAACGGTTTCACCGTCACACCGCAAACCACCGTCAATGCCGACCACAACGGCAATTTCACCGCCTGTTTCGAATGGTGCAGCTTCTGCTATGGCTGGCCGTGCTGGCCGATCTGGTGGGATTGCTGGCCCTGGTGGTGGGAATGGGACATCCTGCGTGTATTGCAGGAAGTCGAAGCACGGGTGGCGACGCAACCTGTGGCACCGGTCAATCTGGCAGCGGCCACAACGAAGGCGCAGCCGCGCATTGCCTTGCCTCTGAAACAGCCGTCGGCAAACGATTTGATGATAGGCCAGGGCTTCACTGAAGCGACCCAGTTGAAGGAACGCATCTCGCCCGATCCGGCCCGCACCGCGCAGATCAAGGCCAAGTTTGCCGACCCGCGCATACGTGCCATCTTCCCGTGGTGGTGGTGGTGCTGTGAAAACCCGAACATCCTGTTCACCGTGACCCAGGGCGCGAACACCATCGTCGCGGAAAACCCCGCCACCGATACGCGCTGGTGCTTCGCCACCGGCGGCAAGGTCACACTGGTGGGCAACAAGTCAACCGTGACGGCCTGCGGCTCCGACCCGCGCCCGGCCCAGGGCTTCGTCTGGACCCGCGTCGGCAATACCCTGGTTGATAACATATCGGGCGGCTATGCCAACGGCAGCGGCACAGGCAACGACAGCGACATGGCATTTACCGGTGCGCTCGACATTTACGGCGAATTCGCCCTGGCCTCCCCGGTTTCCTACTACCAGGTGCTGACCGGCGACTGGAGCGGTGACCCGTCACGCGGCGGCACGGCCCCTTCGTCCCCCGGCACGCCTATCGACCTGGACCTGTACAACTATGCCTTCATGCTGCACAGCGGTGGCACGGTGACGGTGGAAGCCGTGAAGATGGGGCCGTTCTCGGCCAACGGCTTGAACAATCTGTACGCCACGGAAGAAGCGCGCAGTGCCGTGCCGGCAACCATGCTGCCGGCCTTCCCGGCGGGCAGTTTCATCGGCTGGGCCTATTCCGGACGCAAGGTCTATGCGGAGGCCTCGAACCTGGCCGGCGGCAGCCTCGGTGGCGTAAGCCTGGCGGTGGCGGCCTACAATGCCGCCTTCGCCAGCGTGCCCTTGCCTGCCAACACCGACGACTCGCTGACGCTGGAAATCGATACCAACAACCTGAGCACGGCGCATATCAACCAGTTCAAGGCCTACAAGGCCGACGGCACCGAAGTGCAATCGACTTCGGGAAGCACCAACTGCCCGGCCTTTAATGTCGGCCCCAACGGTTACGTGGTGCTCAATGCGACCGTGACCGACGACAACGGCCACCTGTGTCTCTACCAGATGGTGGCGGACTATGGCCACGGTTTCAGCGGCACGACCGTCCCGAACGTGCGCGGCTACAAGACGGCCACGCCGTTCATGCCGCACCCTGTGCCGGGGCCCTACACCGAGCCGGACGTGGCACACAAGGCCTTTGTCGGTGGAACGGAAAACATCACCTTCTATCCGACGGCCGATTGCTGCTATTCGTTCAACCTCAACGTCCAGAAACGCTGCACTGACGGCTATAGCATCCTGTCGTCCTATACCGCAGATTTCTGGACCGCCACGATCAAGATTTCCTGATCGGGTGCCGGGAGGGAGCATGAACGGCATGAACAATATGAACGAAACGGATTTCTACGGGCTCACGCTGGGCATCCTGTGCGTCTGGCGCATCACCCACTTGCTGCAGGCTGAAGACGGCCCGTGGGACCTGGTGTTGCGTCTGCGCCGTGCGGCAGGGAACGGCGTCATCGGCGCCATGCTCGACTGCTTCGCCTGCCTGAGCCTGTGGACTTCCATTGTTTTTGCCGCCCTCCTGGCCCATGGCGTGCTGCATGGCTTGCTGCTTTGGCCGGCATTGTCCGGCGGAGCGATGCTGCTGCAGCGTCTGGGCGGCACGACGGTTGCATCAAACGAAGAGCCGGAGCAGGCGCACACCGATGCTCCGGCCTTTTTTATCGAAGACGAGGAGACCTGATCATGTCTTGTTGCGGAAGAAAGCGCGCCATGCTGTATGGCGCACCCCCCGCGCGCGTGCCCACGCATGCGCCAAATGTGGAAGCGGCGATGCCGCAGGAGCGCCCCGTGCATACCCCCGACATATTGTTCGAATACACAGGCGAAACGGGAGTGTCAGCCATGGGTGGCGTGACGCGCAAGCTGTACCGCTTCGAAGGCAGGCATGCGCGCGTGGCGGTCGACGCACGCGACGCGCCATCGCTGGGTGGCGTGCCGGTACTCAAGCGGGTTTGAGCCGCCTCCGCTCAGTGTTGCGCCTGGATCAGTTGCTCTGCAAGGTTTTGCGCCATCTGCTTGCCGGTTTCGGAAAGCGTGATGTAAGAACGCCCGCTATGCTGGAACCAATCCTTTTCGCGCTTCAAGGTCGCGGAAAAATTGTTCGGGTCGTGGCATGCCTGGTCCTTGCACACATTGCGGATGGCTTCGAGCGGCGTGTGCTCGCTGCCGAGCAGCGAATTGGCATAGCCAATCAGCAGTGCGGCGCCGACCGTCTTGTGCGCCATGTTGTTGCCGGGCAGGTCTTTGAGCAGGCCGACTTCGCCGTCGGCTGCGATATTGAACAGCTTGGCGAAACGCTCCAGCGCCGCGCTGTCCTTCGGCTTATCTGCGTGCTTATCTGCGTGCTTATCTGCGTGCTTATCTGCGTGCTTTTCTGCCTGCTTGGCAGCGGGCCTGGCCGGCTCGTCTGCTGCCTGTGACATTTCATTGATCACGCCTTGCAAGGGCGCGAGATGGGTGGCAACGAATTCTTCGCTGCCTTCGATTTCTACCTTGCCTTCCCAGATGGATACGAAGATACGGGCATGTCCTTGTGGCGTCATTGTCGGCTCCTTATGTTGCATCCATTCTGGCGCGCCGCGATGTTAAACGCTGTAAAGGCTGGTTAAACCTTGGTAAATTCCGGTAAAGAAAAAGGCCGCAGGAATACACCCGCGGCCTGATCAAGCTTACCCGCGCTTAGAAGTTGTAGATCGCTCCCACATTGACGCTACGGCCGATGGCGCCGACCAGGTGGTCCGACGGGTTATACGGCAACTGGCCACCACCATAGGTGTCGAGGTCGACCGGCGGTGCCTGGTTGAACAGATTGGTGATTGATCCATGGATGGTCAATTTCTTGTTCAACTGATACCGCACAGCCAGATCGGTGTCGAGGAAGGAATGCACGCGGCAGAACTGCTGCGGCACGCCGCCGCTGGGGAACTCGCCGCCAACCAGGGCGCCCAGATCGCAGGTCGTCAGGCCCTGCGTCGGGTCGGTCAGGTCGAAGCTGCTCATCCAGTTGAACGTGGTGGCCACCTGCCAGGGCCCCTTGTCCCAGGTGAAGCTCAATTGCACCTTGTCCTTGGGGTTGCCCGTGTCGCCACCGATTTCAATCGGGCCATGGGTGCCGGCCAACTGGTAAGAGGTGCCGTCTTCGGTGATGACATAGCTCATCATGTGGCTCCAGCTCAGGTCGGTCAGCAGCGAGCCATAGTCGCCCATCTTCCACTTGTAGCGCGAATCGACTTCGAAGCCGCTGGTCTTGGTCTTGTTGGCATTGATGTATTCGGTTGCGTAATACAACACCGGGCCGACCGACGTGGTGCAGGTGTAGGTGCCGCCGTTGCCGTCTGCGCACAGCGTCGACACGGGCGAGCCGCGAACCGGCGAATCATAGTCGGCGGTGCCTTCGACGATCTGGTCCTTGATGGTGACCTGGTACAGGTCGAAGGTAGTGCTCCAGCCCTTGATCGGTTCCAAAATGAAGCCCAGCGTTTGCGAGAGCGACTTCTCGGGCTTCAAATTGGCATTCGATGTGTTGAAATAATTCGGCTGGTAATTGCAATACGCCACCGCGCTGCCCTTGGCGATATTGCCTGTAGACGGCACGCCGCCGGGGCACAGGATGGGGTCGTTCATGCTGTTGTACAGGTAAGCCGTGCCGGAGTTGCCGCTTTCGGCCGCATTCGGCGCGCGAAAGCCCGTGCCGATGGTGCCGCGCAGCGCAAACACTTCGCTCGGCGTCCATTTGAAACCGAGCTTGGGCGTGGTGGCATTGCCGCTATCGTTGAAATGGTCGAAGCGTACCGAACCATCGATTTCCAGCGTCTTCGACACCGGGGCGGCCAGTTCGAAGAAGGCTGCCGCATCGTTTTGCGCACCGGAGACATAGGCATCATTGCCGCTGACTACGCCTTCGGAGATCAACAAGGGCGCGGGCGATTCAATATCGCGATGGATGAAGGAAGCGCCGGCGGAAAAACCAAGGTCGCCGCCGGGCAATGCCATGAGCGAGCGCGAGGCATGGAACTCGCCAAATTCCAGCGTCGAGGTATCGAAGGCCGAGGTGGTCGGGAAGATTGAGTTGATCAGCGATTGGCTGTTGTTGCCCCACAGGCTCCATTGCGCCGCAGAACCGTTCGCTGCGTTCAAGGCATTGTTCAGTGCCGTATAGTTGACGCTGCCATACACCATCTGCGTGGTGGCGACCTTGGTATAGCCCAGCGAGGTGTCGATATCCCAATTGCCCAAGGTGCCCGACAGGTCGGCCACGATGCGGCTGGCCTTGGAATTGATATCGGTATGCGGCGTCGGCGCATCGGTGATGACGCCGTTGACCACGGCCGCCGTGCCCAGCGTATTACCCGGGTAGGTGGACGGCACCGTGATCTGCGAAATGGCATTGATGCCCGAGACGAAATGCGGTGCCACGCCGGCCGAAGCGGCAAAGCCGCCCGCACCCGGCGCCGGCGAAAACGAGGAAGGGTAAGTCAGCAATGAGCCGGCCGGGTATTGCTCGGCCTTGCTGTCGAAAAGGGAGGCTTTCAAATCCAGCTTCCAGTCGCCCGAGAGTTTCTTGGTGAAGCTGCCCAGCAGGTTGATGTTTTGCGTTTCAGGAGAAAGCTCGGCATCCGGACTTTGCCAGGCGCACTTGCCTGCTGCCAGCATGGTATAGCTGCTGCAGGCACTGCTTGAATTGAAGACCGAGCTGTTTGTGGCGCCAGAGAAGGCCACGTTGGGATTGGTCAGGTAGGGTCCACCCAGCACCGTGGGCTGGGGGTTGACCGAGGTGATCACGCCGGGCGTCTTGTTGATACCGCCGTAATTGCTCCAGTCAAGGTTTTGCCACAGGCCGTCGCCCTTGCGCTGGTCATAGGTAACGCGGTTTTCATGGCGATATTCCAGGCTCAGATAGGCGTTATAGCCATCTTCGTTATAGTCGCCAAAGCCGTGCATCACGGAAGCGTGCACCGTGCCGGCACCGCCTTCGGTCGCTGCACCGCCTTCAACCGAGACACGCGTGCCGACAAAGCTCTTTTTCAGGATGATGTTGACCACCCCGGCCATGGCGTCCGAACCGTAGGTGGCTGAAGCGCCATCTTTCAGCACTTCGATACGTTCCACCGCATCGAAGGGAATGTTGGAGATGTCGACGAAGGAACGCTGGCCATCGTCCGACAAGGGGTAAGGTGCCATGCGGTGACCATCGATCAGCACCAGCGTGGCCGAGGTGGTCAGGCCGCGCAGCGAAATGCCGCTGGCACCGGCCGCGAAGGCTTGCGAAAACCCCTGCGACAGCGTGCCCTGGCCATTGGCGGTAATGTTTTGCAGCACCTGGGCCACCGTAGTGTAGCCGGACTTTTGCAAATCCTCGGCCGTCAAGACTTGCACCGGGCTGGGCAATTCAGCGTCGGCACGGCGGATGTTGGAACCGGTGATTTCAACGCGTTGCACCGCTTGCTGGTCCGAGCTCTGCTGGGCAAATGCAGGCAGTGCAGCCAGGCCGGACAAGGCGCCTGCCGCCGCGATCCGGGCAGTGGCCCGCCCGATGGCCAGTGACATGGCCGTGCGGCGATGGAATGGATCCATTTTCTTCGTCATTACAACTCCTCTTTATGATTCGAGATTTATTTGAGAAATGCCAGGCAACGTGCTGTATTGCCGTCTTGTGGACTGCCTGTCCGGAATCATTTGGAGAAATTACCTAATGGAACCATGAGAAAATTCCATTTGAGTCGACGCCCTGATGGAGCGCGAGGGAAAATGAGAACCGGACCTGCATGACGAAGATCATGCTAAGACAGTTCATAGGGCGAAACCATCGCGCAAGCATGGATTTACCACACTCTTTACGCGCTTTTAAAAAGCTTTACACGGTTTTATAGTTTGCACAAAAGCGTGTGCAAAATTCCAGAGAATTCTTGCAAAAACTATGACACTTCGGCCGGCAAGCCTTCTATCGCCTGGACGAAATAGGCGCGATCACTGGGAGGCAGGTCGCGCATCTCGTTGCGCAATTGAATCAATGCGGTGGACGCACCGCGCAATTCACCGGCATGGGCGGAAAACCACGTGAATTCCAGCAGCAAGCCACAGCGCTGCAACAGGCGATGCCGCACCCTGCCCTGCTGCATGTCCTGATTGAGGCGGGTGGCCAGGGTCAGCCAGGACGCCGGCAGCAAGGCATTGAGTTCCAGCGCACTGCCCGGCCCGCTGGCCTTGGCCAGCGATTGCGGGGTGACCGGGGTATAGCGGCGGAAGGCTGCCAGCGTGGGATGGCGTTCGTGCGGGCACTTGGCGCGCGCAATGCGCATGAGGTAGATAGCGTTCCACATCGAATGCGTGGTGGCGCCCGACGCGCGGCACAGCCATTCGGAAAACAGCAGCCAGCGCAGGGCATGCGTTTCGTCACGTCCCACGCCAGGGGCGAGCAAGCCTTCGCTGGAAAAGAGCCAGATCGCCAAACCCGTATTGGCCGCCACCTGTTGCGCGGCATCTTGCGAACCGAGTTCAAAGGCAGCTTGCAACGCGTGGTCGAAATGCTCCAGTGCCGCTTCGGCGGCACGGCTGCGCTCCTCCTGTTCGACACGGCTGCCGGACAGGGCACGCGCATGGGCAATCAGCGCTTGCAGATTGTGCCACTCGAAGCGCACACGCGGATGGTAGCGCACCACCAGGTCGCGCGCGGCGTGGCGCCGCATGGCGGCCAGTATGGCTTCTGTGCCATCCAGGTCGCGCGCGCTGTAGGCGCACCATGCCGTCAATATCTGCTCCATCGCATCGAGGTAGCCATTCTCGCCCGGGCCGATTTCCTTGACTGCACGGCGCAGCTTGGCCAGCGTGCGGCGTGCCGTGGCAAGGTCGTCCAGGCGGCGCCAGACGCCCGCTTCGCCCAGCACCGCCAGGGATTTCTGCACGTGGCTTTTGGCCAGCACTGCAGCTTCCTTGTAGCCGGCCAATGCGCCCTGCCCGGCGTCGCCATCCTTGCCCAGTGCAGACAGGTAGCGCCCTTCGCGCGCGGCTTGCTGGGCGCCACCGAGGGCCATCCAGTATCCCACATGGTTGCGCGCCGGCGGCGGTGTGGCCGGCACGGCAGCACTACGGTCGAGACCGAGGAAGGCGGCGATGCAGGCAGCATCGGCGGGCTCGCCTTCCATGTGGCAAAGTATTTCCTGCGCCTGGCCGTGCGCCAGCCAGAACGGCCCCTGGCTGCGGCCTTCGGTATTGAGCAGCCGCGCGTCGCGCATGAAGTCTTCACCCCAACCGGCGCGCACGCCCCAGGCGGCAAAGTCGCGGAAGGCGCGCGAAACGCACATGCGTAGATTGCCGGCGTCCGGGAACTGGCGCCGCAACTCGTCGAGCCGCAGCAAGGGCGCAGCGGGGTCCGAGGCGTGCAGGTGCAAGAGGCGCACCAATATCCATAGCGATTGCCAGGCGGCGCGCCGGCCGGCAACGGTTTGCGGGGTGGAGAGTTCAATGACGATCATGGCTGCGCGTATTCTGCCATGATTGCGTATAAATGGATTATTTGGTTACAGCCGTTACAGCGGTGCGGCTGGTTACGGCATGAAGTTTGGCGCACAGTGGCAGTGGACCCTACCATGCCTCCACCTCAACCACGGAGACCGTCATGACAACTGAATTTTCACCTGCGCGGCGCAAGCTGCTGGCCGGCGTTGCATTGGCCCCTGCCCTGTTTGCACTGCCGGCATTTGCTGCGGCGGGCGACAGCGACGCCGCCCTCGTCCAATTGAAGCAACTGGAGGCGAAGAACAAGGGCCGTATCGGCCTGGTTCTGCTCGACGACAAGGGTTCAACGCTGCTGCAATACCGTGCCGCCGAACGCTTCCCCATGTGCAGCACCTTCAAGATGATGCTGACGGCCTGCATCCTGCAGCATAGCGCAAGTGACCCGGCACTGCTGTCGCGCCATATCGACTTCGACAAACGCGCCCTGGTGCAGCATTCGCCCATTGTGGAGAAACACCTGGGCCAAGGCATGAGCGTGCAGGAAATGTGCGCCGCCACGATGGACTATAGCGACAATGCGGCGGCCAACCTCTTGCTGGAGCAGATCGGCGGCCCGCCTGCGCTGACAGCTTATGCGCGCGGCCTGGGTGACCCGGACTTTTATCTGGTCAACGGGGAAGGCCACCTCGCTTCCGGCGCGCCGGGAGAAAAGAACGACACCACCACGCCGCAGGCGATGGCGCACAGCCTGCACCGCCTGGCTCTGGGCGATGGCTTGCCCGCAACGCAGCGCGACCAGTTGCTGGCCTGGATGCGTGCCAACACGACCGGCGACAAGCGCATCCGCGCTGCCGTGCCGGCCGGCTGGACCGTGGCAGACAAGACCGGCGGCGGCGACTATGGCAGCACCAATGACATCGCCTTGCTGCAACGGCCCGGCAAGACGCCCCTGATCCTGGCGATCTACTTCACGCAACTACGCAAGAATGCGGACTTGCGCGACGACGTGGTCGCCGCGGCAGCACGGATTGCACTCGCCGCGCTCATTTGACCAGGCGCTCGTCGACCACGTAGAGGCGGCAATCCTTGTACACCTTGGCGCAGTTTGCCAGGGCAGCCGGCGACGGGTCGCCATTGCCGGCAGCCATGCCGTAGCCGCCATCGGGGGCGATTGCGAAGGCGCGTGGCTTGTGCAGTGTAAGGAATTGCCGGTAAGCCTGGCGCCCACGCTCGCTCAGATAAGGCACATCGTCCGGCGCCGGCAGGGGTGGCGCCTTGCCACCGGCATTCGCCAGCGGCGGTCCATTCCAGGTCACCATGTCATCGACGGCATAAACCATGCATTTGCGGCCTTCCGCGGCGCAAACCCGTTTGCCCGCGGCCAGGCCATCGAAGCCGCCGGCCCTGAAGCGCCCCCAACCGTCCGGCGCGACAAAAAACACGCGCGGGAACGGCAACTCAAGGAATTTGCGGTAGCTGGTCCGCCCCGTATCGTCGAGATAAGGTACGGCATCGACATCATCAATTGCGGCGGCATGGGTAGGTGGCGGAAACGCCATCGGAACGTATTCCGGGTAGGCAACGTGATCCGGCATGCCGATACGCCCGAGAAATTCGTCAACCTTGGCGGACCAGGCAAACAGGCCTTCCGGTCCGCCCCAGACATTGTGCGTATCGGGCGCAAATTTGCCCAGGTCGACCAGTTCGGCCTTGCCACCTGCTGCGACATAATTCTCGAACATGGCATGCCATACCGAGGTGGCGAAGCGGGAATCGCTTTGGCCGTAAAGCCAGAGCGAGGGCAATTTTGTCACTCTTGCATAATGCGTCAAGGCCAGGTCCTGGCTCAAGGCTTCGAACGGGCAATTCGAAATCAGTGCGCCGCCGACGAAGTTGATCAAACCCTTGACTTCGGGCCGGCTCATCGTGCCATAGGCCAGCGTGTTCCAGCCGCCGAAACTGGCGCCCGCGACCACCACACGCGTGGGGTCGATGAAAGGCTGTGCCTCCATGTAGCGGATCACCGCGTCGATATCGCGGGCATTGGCCAGGCCGGTTTCTTCCTGGTTGCAATGCAGATAGATCTGCTGTCCTTGCGAGCCGGCATAGCCACGCATCATCGGGATCACCACTGCATAGCCGCGCGAGAGGAAATAATAGGCGCCAAAGCTGCGGTAATAACGTTCCTGCTGCCCGGCCGGCTTGTCGTTCGATCCGTGATTCATAATGGCGAGCGGAAACGGGCCATCGCCTGGCGGGGTCATGATGGTGACTTGCAGCATCACCCGATCCGGCCCGTTGGCCGGTACCATCACGACACGTTCATTGGTCGACAGCGGCGGCAGGTCGTCTGGTGAGTCGGCCGCACTGGCACTACAAGCGCCCACCGTGCAGCACAGGAACATAAAAACCCGAAGCAGCTTGCGCAAAAGAATCGTCATTGTAAAAGCGAGGGACCTGAGCCAATTTGACGCAGGCACTCTACGTCAAGTCAAGGTAAAAAACAACACGGATACAGGCGTGCGGGCGCGCTAGAATGTCCGTCGTCAACATATTTCCCTGATCATACCCATGAAACTGACGGAAAAAGCCCGCGCACTCGGTGCCAAACTGGCCGAACGCAGCAGCACACGCAAGCGCCTGCGCGGCCCGGCGCACCTGCACTATGCCATTGCCGACTCGATCACCATGCTCGACCGTGACGCCTGGCAACGGGCAACGCAGCATTCAGGCCTGTTTCTTTCGCACAGCTACCTGTCCGGCATCGAGCGTGCCCTGCCGGCGAACATCGCACCGCGCTATGCCCTGATCTATGACGACGACGAGGGCGAGCGCACCCTGCTTGCTGCAGTCTACATGCAGATTGTCGACATCAAGCTGGCCCAGGCCAGGCCCGCAGAAGGCACGAAGGGCAAGAAGAGCCCGCTCGGCGCTTCGCTCGACATGGTTGCGCAAAAAACTTCGCAGCGCATGCTGGTGTGCGGCAACATGCTGTCTTACGGCTTGCATGGCGTAAGCTTTGCCGAAGGCGCAGACGACAAGCTGGTCTGGCATGGCGTGGCCGAAGTGCTGTACCGTGTGCGCCAGGCCGAGAAGCTCCTGGGCAAGACCCACTTCATCATGATCAAGGACTTGCACGACCCGTACACCAAATCGGCACAGCACCTGACCAACCTGAGCTACCGCTACGTCGAGACCGAACCCAACATGGTGCTGGCCTTGCGCGAAGACTGGAAGACCCATGACGACTACCTGGCCAGCCTCGCTGCCAAGTACCGCTCCTCGATCAAGAATGCCGTCTTCAAACCGATTGCCGACGCCGGCTGCACGCTGGAGCCTGCGGGCGAACTTGAACCCATCAAGGACAGGTTGCACGAGCTCTACAAGATGGTGCAGGTCAATGCGGCATTTCGCCCTTTCGAATTGCAGCCGGAATACTTCCCCACCCTGCAACGCGCAGCAGGCGAACACTTCCGCTGTACGCTGCTCAAGCGCGACAACGCCATACTGGGCTTCCTGATCTCGGTGGCTGATGGCGACACCGGTGTGGCCTATCACATCGGCTTTGACCGCGCTGCCGCCGGCGAGTTGCCGCTTTACCTGCGTCTGCTGCATGCCGGCATTGCCGATGCGTTCGAGCTGGGCTGCAAGCGTATTTCGCTCGGGCGCACCGCGCTGGAACCGAAGGCCGCCATCGGGGCCAAGCCGCAGACCTTCGGCATCCTGCTGCGCCACCGCCAGCCTGTGCTGAACAAGCTGATCAAGAACCTGCTGCTCGGCGTGGAACATGACGATGCGCCGGAACGCAATCCCTTCAAGAAAAACGCCTGAAAAACCATTCCGCAAATTTGAACAGGACTTCCATGAGCGAAATCAAAACCGTCTGGGCGGCCGAGCCCGATCAGGACATGCATGCTGCAGCCGAAGAGGCGCGCAAGACATTCAAATACTTCTGGCGCGAGCTGTCGTGGGAAGCGCGACGCATCATTCCGGGTTTGAACCTGGCGGCAGTGAAAGTGGCGTTTGCCACCGACGACAAGAGCGAGTGCACGCCTTCGGTGGAACATATGTGGATCGGTGATGTGCAATTCGATGGCGAAACCGTTTCCGGCTCGCTGCTCAACACGCCGCGCTGGACCAGCGGCATCAAGGAAGGCGACCTGGTCCGCGTGCCGCTGGCCGAAATCGGTGACTGGATGTATGCCTTGATGAACGACGTCTATGGCGGCTTTTCGGTTGACGTAATGCGCAGGAATATGAGCGCTGCGGAGCGCAAGCAGCACGATGGCGCATGGGGGCTCGAATTCCCGACACCGGGTATGGTGCGTGTGGTACCGCCGCCCAAGGCCAAGAAAGAAGGCATGCTGTCGAAGCTGTTCGGCAAGAAAACCGCCGAAGCGGAACCGGCCTCCGAAGAAATCGGCGAGCACCCCATGAGTGAAAACATGGCGGAGAAAATCGAAGAAGCCTTGCAAAAGCAGCCCGAGGCTTTCATGAAGGTCGATGCAGAAGGCTGGACGCTATTGCAGCGCGACGCCCTCGCCGGCAACTACGCGCCCGTCGCCCTCATGTTGAAGCATGGCGCCGACGCCCAGGCACGCAACCCGCAAGGCATGACGGCGCTCGACCTGGCACGCAAGATGGGTTGGCCGCGCATCGTGGCCCTGCTGGGCGGCTGAGCCCGGTTCAGGACGGGGCACCGGGTTTTTGCTCCAATTCCCGCACCAATGCCTGCGCGGCACGCCAGCGCCGCGCAGGCGCGGGATGTTCGCGCCGGTCGACATTGGCCATGGGGTCGTGCCGCACCAGTTTCCTGAAGTAATTCGTCAATCCCGCCGCCGGCCAGCCTGCATGCACTGCCAGGCGCATGCCTTCACGGTCGGCGTCAAACTCCTGTTGCACATCGAATGCATCGAGCTTGCGCATCAGGCTCTCACTGTGGTCGATGGCGTATTCCAGGCTGGCATAGGGCTGTTGTTGCCATTCCGGTTCCAGCCGCAAGGCTTCCTGCGCTTCCTTGAGATTGTGCTGCAGCAGCGCATGTTCCATTTCATGCGCAATCAGCATGGCGAGTTCCGCATCGTTCAGGGCAAGGTTGCGCACATAGGTTTGCCCGACCAGGATCTTGCCGCCGGCCATGCAGGAGGCGTTTTCTTCCGGGTCGGTGGTGGTGTGGATTTCCCAGGCCAGGCCGCTTGCGGCATCCGGCTCCAGTGCCGAACGCTCGATCAGTGATGCGGCAATGCGCCGCACGCGCGCCAGGAATACGGGGTCGGCATCGAGTTCGAAGCGCTGCCGGGCTTCATCGATCCGTTCGGCGTACAGTTTGGCCGCACCAGCCTCGACTTCTTCGCGCGTCACCGCCTGCGCCGGCAACATGGGGCAGGCTGACAAGGCAAAGAAAACCAAGGATGCAAGGCGGCGGAACGCCATGGCGAGCCCCTAGCGGATAGCGATATGGCATTCTAACGCGAGCGCGCCAGGGTGATGGCATGTTCCGGGCAAGCCTCCACGCACAAACCGCAAGCGCGGCAGGCATCGGCATTGGGCGTATAGGCAACCTGCATGCCGTGCACGAACAACTTGAACTTTTGCAATGCACCGAAATTACGGAAATCTGCATCGTCGATGCGCCGCACTTCGAACACGTTTTCCGGGCACACCCGCACGCAGTCGCCCTTCCCTTCGCAGGCGGTCAGTTTGACCACCGGGACGATGACGCCGGGCTCCTGTTTGCATTCTGCCTTACGGACGGACTTCATTGCGCGTCCTCTTTGGCGAAGCGGGAACGTTCGTCACGCGACAGGGCATGCCAGCCATGGCGATGGCGCCGGTGCCGCCAGCCGCCTCTGCCATGGAACCCGCCAAACAGGATACGGCACAGCACCAGCAAGCCCAGCGCATGCCAGAAGTCCAGCACCTGGGCGCCGGCAAAGAGCGACGGCGCAACCCAGTTCCACAGCAACATGACGGCCGAGCCCATGACACCGACGGCCAGCGCCACCAGTGGCAGCTTGAATAATATTTTCCATCCGAATCGCATGATTTTCTCCAGTTTCAATCCCACTGTTCATAAACGTCGCGCAGCCGTTCGCGCAGATGCAGCACCGCATAACGCTTGCGCGCCAACAAGGTGTTCATCGGCACACCAGTATCCAAAGCCATTTGCTTGAAGCCCAAGCCGTCCAATTCGTGCGCAACGAAGACGTCGCGCTGGTTTTGCGGCAATTCATCGAGCGCCTGCTGCAGCCGGTCCAGCACGGCTGCACGGGCATAGGCCGCTTCCGGCCCGTCTTCGAGCGAAGGTAACTCCAGCGTCAGGTTATATTCTTCATCGTCGGCATCGGGCTCGAGCGAGGCGAGCGGGACCTCACGCTTCTTGCGGAAACGGTCGATGATGAGGTTGCGCGCAGCACGGAACATCCAGGCGCCGGCCTGCTCGATCGGTTCGGGCAGGTGGTAAGCCTCGACGAAGGACTCGAATACGTCTTGCAGGATGTCTTCCGCCTCGGCCGCATCGGAAACGCGGCGGCGGATGAAATTGCCCAGCCGGCCCCGCTCGCGCAGGACGGTGGCGGCAATGTCATTGTCGCGTTCGATGTCGGTAGATGTCGGCTCCATGCCCTGAAGACGGATGGGAATGAAGGATATTGTATGCCGCCGGAAGATTTTTCCGGCGGCTTTCCGACCTGCTTCTAGTCGGCGGTGCGGTCGGTGGGGAAGCGGAATGAATCGCGCAACAGGTAACCCATGGGCATGTTCATGTTATTACCCTTGGGGCCGGTCGGTTCGAGAAACCAGTGGTGATAGATTTTTTGCAATTCGCCCTCATTGATCAGGCGTGTCAGCTCATGGTCGACCAGTTTCTTGAATTCCGGGTCGTTCTTGCGAAACATGATCGAATAGGGTTCAACCGAAAGCGGGTCGCCGGTGACGACGAAATCGTCCGGATGGGCCGCCAGCGAGCGGAAGCTGTAGAGCAGTACGTCGTCCATGGCATAGGCATCCGCCTTGCCGCTTTCCACCAGGCCGAATGACTCCTGGTCGTCTTTGCCTTCCACGATATGCAGGTTCAGGGAACGCACGTTGTTGCGTGCATTGATCAGGTCGATGGTGGTGGTGTTGTGGGTGCTGGCCAATGTCCGGTCTTTCAGGTCTTGCCAGTTGTGGATGCCGCTGCTTTGCTTGACGATCATGCGCACGCTGGAAAAGAAGTGCGAAATGGTGAAGGCAACACGGTTGCGCCGCTCGGCATTATTGGTGGTCGAACCGCATTCGATATCGGCCTTGCCGTCGATCACCGACGAGAAACGCGTGGTGGTATCGACCGGAAGGTACGCCACCTTGAGCGCCGGCAGCTTCAACTCGCGCTTGACCGCTTCGGCCACCTTGAGGCAAACCTCGATCGAATAGCCGGTGATCTGTTTGGTTTCCGCGGTGAAGGCGAATGGCGGTGTTTCGCGGTAAGCCAACGTGATGGTTTGGGTTTCACGTATCTTGGACAGCGTGTCAGCCGCAGCAGCCACGCTGGCCGTGCCTGAAACAATGGATAGTGCAATCAACAGGGCGAACGGATGCACCCTGCGAGGCCTGGCAAAGGCCGCAAGTCGGTTCCACATGAAATTTTCCTCCTGGCTATAGGCTGATTCTGGTCACCCCAAGGTGAACGCTTGTGCGTTTTTTCTCTATCCTTGTGGGTCGAAACCCGTGCTGCGTCGGTCAGGGCGCAGGTGCTGGGTAAGCAAATGCGGCGACGTCCTCGGGCTTGCGAGATTAGAGCTCATTCCATATATAGGCACCTGATGCATTTCCCCCAGAAAGGGCGCTGGCTAGGCGTGCGACGCGTCTCGTAGCGGGGCTACGAGCAAGGAGCGCAACAACGCCAGCGCCCTTTCTGGGGGAAACCCGGAGGGAACGTGCTATTTGGGCGTCGCGCGTTGTTGCGCCGCTTGCACAGGGGACCACCCTGTGCGGCGCGACGACGCCTAGCGCGCCATCCCAAAT
>Ga0134128_10000066_pt1 | contig 145189 bp, 126 predicted proteins | sample KB31754_FD_96462 | JGI IMG/M metagenome (GOLD analysis project Ga0134128, IMG submission 96462) | Terrestrial soil microbial communities with excess Nitrogen fertilizer from Kellogg Biological Station, Michigan, USA - KB3-175-4 | ecosystem: Environmental > Terrestrial > Soil > Unclassified ... | reverse complement strand
GCTTCTAAACTCGTCATCACCACCCAGCCCAACTCCAGCTATCAATCCGCCGCGCCGATCACCGTCGCCGCCTCAGTCGAAGATGCCGCCGGCAACGACGTCACCACCAATACCAGCGCCGTCGCCATCGCGTTCGGGACCAACGCCGGTCCTGGCACCCTAAGCGGCACCGTGTCCGTCAACGCCATTGCCGGCGTTGCCACCTTCTCCGGCCTCTCGGTTGATAAGGTCGGCACTGGCTACACGCTCAAGACCACCGACGGTACACTCACCCCGGCCACCAGCAGCGCCTTTAACATCACCCCCGGTGCAGCCGCCAAACTCGTCATCACCACCCAGCCCAACTCGAGCTATCAAGCCGCCGCGCCGATAACCGTCGCCGCCTCGGTTGAAGATGCCGCCGGCAACGTCGTCACCACCGACACCAGTTCGGTGGCCATTGCCTTCGGGACCAACGCCGGTCCTGGCACTCTGAGCGGCACCGTATCCGTCAATGCCGTCGCCGGCGTTGCCACCTTCTCCGGGCTCTCGGTTGACAAGGTCGGCACTGGTTACACGCTCAAAACCACCGATGGCACGCTTACTCCGGCCACCACCAGCGCGTTTAACATCACCCCTGGTACGGCTTCCAAGCTCGTCATCACCACCCAACCCAACTCGAGCTATCAATCCGCCGCGCCGATCGCCGTCGCCGCCTCGGTTGAAGATGCCGCCGGCAACGTCGTCACCACCAACGCCAGCGCCGTCGCCATCGCCTTCGGGACCAACGCCGGTCCCGGCACGCTAAGCGGCACTGTGTCCGTCAACGCCATCGCCGGTGTTGCCACCTTCTCCGGGCTCTCGGTTGATAAGGTCGGTACGGGTTACACGCTCAAGACCACCGACGGCACGCTCACTCCGGCCACCAGCACCAGCTTCGCCATCACTGCGGGCAATCCGGCCGCGATTGTCGCCACTGGGGGCGCGCCGCAATCGACCGCCGTCCTTGCCGCGTTCTCGATCCCCTTGAAAGCCCAGGTCGTTGACGCCGCCCAGAACCCTGTGCCCGGCGTTACCGTCACCTTCGCCGCCGCCGTTAGCGGCGCCTCAGGCACGTTCGCCGGCAACGCCAACATCACCACCGTCACCGACTCGACCGGAACCGCCACCACCGCGACCCTGTCCGCCAATGCCACATCGGGCGCCTGGACGGCACTTGCCAGCGTCAGTGGCCTGCCCACGGCCGCCAGCTTCGCGCTGACCAACAACCCGCTAAATCAAGCCATCGTCGTTGGCCCGTTAACGGCGGTCACATACGGTACGTCGCCGCTCACGCTGTCCGCCACCGGCGGCGCATCCAACCTTCCCGTCACTTTCTCCATCGTCTCCGGCCCCGCCACCCTGAGTAGCAACGTGCTCACGGTCACCGGCGCCGGCTCAATCGTCATCGCCGCCAATCAGGCCGGCAACAGCACATACAACGCCGCGCCTGCGGTACAGCGGACGCTCACTGTTAACCCGGCTCTATTGACCGTTACCGCAAACTCCGTCACACGCGCCTTCGCAGCCGCCAACCCCCCGCTGACCGCGACCATTTCGGGTTTCGTTAACAACGAAACTCAAGCGGCAGTCGTTACCGGAAGCGCGAGCTTCGCCACCCCCGCCGTGGCTACAAGCGACCCCGGCACTTTCCCCATCACCGTGAGCGCCGGCACCCTGGCTGCCGCCAACTACACCTTTGCCTTTGCCAACGGAACCCTTACCGTCACACAGGCCTCCCAAACCATCACCTTCAACCCGCTCGCCAACCATAACTTTGGCGACGCTCCCTTCACGGTGGCCGCCAGCGCAACATCGGGTCTCCCTGTCACCTTCTCCATCGCCAGTGGGCCCGCAACCATCTCGGGCAACACCGTCACCATTACGGGAGGCGGTGTCGTAACGGTTAAAGCCACGCAACCCGGCAATACGGATTACTCAGCCGCCACCGCGGTCAGCCAGAGCTTCACCGTGAACGCGCAAGCGACACTCAGCTTCAGCGCCAATTCGCTGAACTTTGGCAGCGTGCCGCTGGGATCGACCTCGGGCGCACAATCGATCATCGCGACCAACTCAAGCCTAATCCCCGTTACGATCTCGAGTATCGCGGCGACGGGCGACTACAGCTTTAGAGGCGCGTGCACGACATTGGCGCCCGGTGCGAGCTGCACTCTATCGACGACTTTTGCCCCCACCGCGCTGGGCACACGCGCCGGCACGCTTACGTTCACCGACTCCGCCGCAGGGAGCCCGCAAACGGTCACGCTTACCGGCATCGGCGCCGCGCCCGGGGTCGTCGTCACTCCCGCCACTCTGGTGTTCGGCAGCCAGCTCGTAGCCTCGACCTCGACCGCCCAGAGCATCACCATTCAGAATACCGGCAACGCTACGCTACACGTTGCCGGAGTGGCCGCCACCGGCGACTTCGCGGCGGCCGGCAATTGCAGCGTCATTCCCGCCGGCAGCAATTGCAGCATTGAAGTCACCTTCACGCCGACGCAGACCGGCAACCGCACCGGAACGGTCACCATTACCGACGACGGCGGCTCCGGCACGCAGGCAGTCGCGGTCAGCGGCAACGGCAGCGCAGCCGGCGTGGCACTGTCGCCGGCCAGCCTCACCTTCCCTGCAACACTGATCGGATCCACCAGCTTCGGCCTCACCGCCAACCTCACCAATACCGGCACCGCCGGGCTTACCGGAATCGCGATTACCGGCCAGGGCGATTTCGCCGAAACCAACAATTGCGGCGCAACGCTGGCGGCGGGCGCAACCTGCACGTTGACAGTGACCTATTCTCCGTCACTCGTAGGCCCAGAGTCGGCGTTGATCGCGGTGGGCGACAATCTCGGGCAGCAAACGCTGGCCGTGGCCGGCGCCGGAGTGGCGCCGGGGGTGACGCTCGACACAACGCAATTGATCTTTGGAGGCCAACTGGTGGGCACCAATTCAAACGCGCAGACGGTAATCCTGACCAATTCGGGCAATAGCGCGCTCACCATAACCTCCATCACCGCCTCCACCAATTTTGGTGATTCGACCAATTGCGCGGGCACGCTCGCCGCGGGCGCGAGCTGCAGCGTCAACGTATTCTTTGCACCTGGGACCACGGGCCCGCTTTCGGGCACGGTGACACTCGTGGACTCGGCCGGGACTCAGATCGTGACGACGACAGGGCTCGGCCAGAACCAGGGTTTGCAGCTCACGCCCTCATTCGCCATTTTTGGGGGCCAGGTGGTGACCACGAGCAGCCTGGCGCAGACGCTGACGCTGACCAACACGGGGACCGCCACCGTCACACTGGCGCCGATCACAACCACCGGTGACTTCCAGGAAACCGACCTCTGCCCGGCGACGCTGGCACCGGGCGCATCCTGCAATCTGAGCGTTGTCTTCACGCCTACGGCGCTGGGCAACCGCGCCGGGTCACTCAGCGCGAGCGATACCAGCAATCTCACCAGCGCGCTGGCCACCTTCAACGGCCAGGGCACAATCCCGGGCCTGGTAGCATCGCCGTCAAATTTAAACTTCGGCACCATCGACATCGGTTCGACCAGTCTGACCCAAACCGTCACGCTGACCAACAGCGGCTCAGCTCCAGTATCGGTTGGCTCGATCACGGTCAGCGGCGACTTCGCCCAGACCAATACCTGCAATGCGGGACCGATTGCTCCAGGCGGTCTGTGCATCATCAGCGTCTCCATGTCGCCGACCACCACCGGCACTCGCACGGGCACGGTGCAGATCGTTGACAGCGCGGCCGGCGTTCATGATATTGCCCTAAGCGGCGCCGGCCAGGCGATCGGGTTAAACATTTTCCCCACCCAACTCGCCTTTGGCAGTCTTCCGATTCCCTTCCCCAACACCCAAATCGGATTGTCGGGCACACAGCTCAGCGTCACGCTCACCAACGTCGGCACGATTCCGATCACCTTCACCAGTTTTGTCACCCAGGGCGAATTCACCGAAAGCGACAACTGTGCGGCGACGCTGGCGCCAGCCGCCCGCTGCGTGCTTAGCATCAACTTCATTCCCCTGGCCGTCGGGCATCGCACAGGGACACTGACCATTTCCGACAACGTCGGCGGGCGCACGCAGGTGGTGTCGCTGGAGGGCGACGGTAGCCCGGGCGGACTGGTACTCACCCCACCGGTGCTGAATTTTGGCGTGCAGACAATTGGCGTAACCAGCCCCGCGCTGCCCGCAACGCTGACCAATAACACTGGCTTCAACATTTCCAACCTGGTGGTCTCTCCCAGCGGCGAGTACAACGAAACCAATTCGTGCGGCACGACGCTGGCGAATGGGGCCAACTGCCAGATCAATATCTCCATCACGCCGGTCCAGGTGGGCGCCATTACCGGCACCGTCAACGTCGCCGGCACGCTCGATGGTGGACAGCCGGTTACAACCAGACTGCCCGCAATGATTCGCCCACAGGCCACCCAATCAGCCAACTTCACCCTCGGCGTCGTGGCGCTCACCGCCACCGCCAACCCGCCGGGAGTGGGCTTGTCACTGCCCAACTTGAGTTTTGCCCTCACTGCCGTCGGCACGGCCTCGACCGGGCAGACGCTGACCCTGACCAACACCGGCACCGGCCTTCCGTTAACCGGGTTGATCTTTAACTCATCGCCAGAGTTCCCATTCACCACCGATTGCCCGACCACGCTGGTGAAGCAGGCAAGCTGCCATCTCTTCGTAACTTTCAAGCCACTGGGCGGTGGGCTGCGCACCGGCTTCCTTAATATTCTGGCCGACGGCGGTATCGACGTGCCAGTTCCGGAAAGCGGTCTGGCTCTGGGTCCGCAGCTGACCGTCGGCGCCAATACCCTGGTCTTCGCCGCCCGCCCGGTGGCGACGACCAGCTCGCCCCAGAACATCGTGCTTCAGAACACCGGCGCACAGACGGTGATTATTTCCTCGATCACTGTTTCCAGTCCCGAATTCTCCTTCGTCGCCAGCGGCTGCGGTTCGCTCGTGGTCAAGGCCACCTGCGGCGTCAGCGTGCGCTTCACGCCCGGTAAACCCGGATTGCGTTTCGGCGTCCTGACCATCGTGTCGAACTCGCCCAACAGCCCCACCATCATTAATCTTCAAGGCGCCGGCACCACCGGCGGTCTGACCTTCTCCACCCAAAACCTTGCGTTCGGAACGCAGGGTGTCGGCGTGGCGAGCGCGGCCAAGGCGATTACGATCACCAATGCCAGCGGCGCCGCACTGCCCCTCACGTCGGTCGTGATCACACCCACCGGCAACTACACCCAAACCAATAATTGCGGCGCGAATATCGCCGCCAATGCCAGCTGTACCATGTCGGTCGTCTTTACTCCAACCGCGCTCGGCGAGCAGGACGCGTCGTTGCAACTGACCACCAGCGCCGGCACGCAAGCGATTGCGCTCACCGGCGCGGGGTCGGATTTCTCAATCACCTACTCCGGCAATCTACCCGCGGCCAGCACCCGCAACGGCGCCAGAACCACTTACACCCTGGGTCTGATTTCGACCGGGGGCGACAGTCAAACCGTGGCGCTCACCTGCGCCGCCGGCTCGGGCTTTAGCTGCTCGGTGGCGCCGGCGTCGGTTGCGATCGGAGCTCAGGCGGGCACGTTCACCCTGGTACTGACTGCCAACGGTTCCTCCGCCGGCGCGCCGCCCGCGGTGCCTAACCGCTGGCCGCCGCTGCCGTGGCTGGCGCTCGGGTTGTCGCTCTTTCTGGCCGCTTTCCAATTCCGCCGCCGCAAGGCGGGCCTGACGCTCGCCGGCGCGACGTTGTTGCTGGTCTTCAGCGCCGCCTGCGCGGCGCCCCAGCCGCCGCAGGTGCCTTCGGTGAACAATGTCACTGTCACCGCGGTGTCCTCCACTGGTGCGACCCACAGCAAGACGCTCAATCTGGTGATTGAGTAGAACTTAATTCAGCTCGAACGCGACCGTGATAACCAGCGTCGCCGGCACATAGCCCGGCGGCAGCGGAAACCTTTCCGCTGCCGCCATTTGCTGCACGGTCTGAAACGCCATCGAGTTCACCGCCACCGAAGCGGCGCGGCTGATGTAGCGAATACTGTTGATCGTCCCGTCCTGATGCACGGTCAGCGTGACGCTGACGCGCTGGCCGGCGGGCGTACTGGGGTCGCGCGGCTGCTGATTCCAGTAAAACTGCAAGCGGTCGCGCAGGTGGTTCACCCAATCGGCATACTTGCTGCCGAAGTTGGCGTCGCCGAATGACATGCCGCCCCCGCCGCCGGCGCCCTGTTGACCTACAGTCGAGCTGAATGAAACTCGGCCCCCGGCGCCGCTGGGCACCCGCTGATCGTGTGTCGGAGTTACCTCGGCGCGGGCCAGGTTGCGCAAGTCGGCGAGCGCCTGCTTACGGGCCAAATCTTCCGGCTTGTACGACGGCAACGCCACCGAATTGCGTGCCGCTTTGGGATGCGCAACGCTCCGCGCGATCGCGGCGTCGGGGCTGTCGTTCATTAACCTGTTCTTGGTCGGCGCTACCACTGGCGACGGTATGGGCACCGCCCCGCCCGGCACTGAATTTACCAACTGCACTTTCATCGATCCCGGCGCGGCGCTGCCCGGATGAGCACCGCCCAGCGGCAGGTATTTTCCGATCCAGCCGCCGTAGACGATTAGGCCCGCCAGCGACCCATGCAACGTGAGCGATAGCACCGCTCCCAGGCGATCCGCCATCAGGGCACCCCGGCGGTGTTGGTATAGGGCTGGGTCACCATGTTGGCGTCGCTGAGCCCGCCGCTGCGAATCGTATCCATCACCCGCGCCAGCGTTCCCCACGATACATGCTCATCGGCGCGAACGTAAATTTTCTTTTGCGCTGGATCCGGCATCTTCGCTTTCAGATCGCGGACGATCGTCCGCAGACTGGTGATCTGATCGCCGATATAGACATTCCCGCTGCGATCAACCGTGACGACCAGCAGATTGTCGGTCAACTGCGCCGTATTATGCGTTTGCGGCAGGCTCACCTGAATGCCCGATTGCATGGCCGGAACGGTAATCATGAAGATCACGAGCAGCACCAACATCACATCCACCAGCGGCGTAACGTTGATCTCCGCCAGTGACGAACCAGAACCGGAATGCAATGAACTGGCCATGGTTTCCTACCGCGTGGCGTAACCGGCGGGTTCGGGCGCGCTCGAAATCACCTCTTCGGCGCGGCTGGTAAATTCCAGCGCGCACTCCTCGGTGGCGGTCGAGAGTTCGCGAATCTGGTGCACAAACTGGTTGTATGCGATCAGTGCGGGAATGGCGGCAAACAATCCGGCGGCGGTGGTGATGAGGGCTTCTGAAACCCCCGGCGCAACCGCGCGCAGCGTGGCTGTGCCCGCATTGCCGAGATCGAGAAACGCGTCCATGATGCCCCAAACCGTGCCGAATAATCCGATGAAAGGGCTGGCCGAAGCGATTGTCGCCAGCCAACTCATGCGCGCTTCGAGCAGCCCGGTCTGGTCGCCGGTCTCGGCGCGCATGGCGCGCTCCACGCTGGCCAGGTTACGCCCGGCGCCGGGCCGCATTTGTCGCTCGAGTTCCTCAAAACCGGCCTCAAATACGGCAACCGCCGGGGAGGGCAGGTACGATTCCGACGCCGCATGCACCTCGCTCAACTTGCCCGATTTATAAAGGACGCGCAGAAAACGCCGCGTCTGCCGTTTGCGTGTCCGCAGCGCTCCCCATTTGGCGAAAATGATCGTCCAGGAGAAGAGCGAAAACAGCAGCAGGATGGCGAGCACCACCTTTGCCACATTGCCGGTATTCGTTAAAATTCCGGATATCGCGTCCGCGGTGCCTACCATGGCCAGAAGGGCGTTAGAGCTCACTACATTGAGCATTGTTTAGAAGTAGCATAACAGAGACGATGCTCACCCGGCTGCATATTGAAAACTACGCGTTGATCGAAAAGGCAACCATTGAGTTCGGTTCCGGGTTCAACGTCCTCACCGGCGAAACCGGCTCCGGAAAGTCCATCATCGTCGACGCGTTGGGCTTAATCCTGGGAGAACGGGCGGAATCGGGCGTGGTGCGCAGCGGCGCCAAAATCGCCACCGTCACCGGCGAATTCCCTTCCCCTTTCGCGACCCCTGCGGCGGCGGCGGCGTGGGCGGAGACAAACGGACTTTCCGAGCTGGATTCGGACTTGCACCTGCGCCGCGAACTGGCCGCTAATGGGCGCAGCCGGGCCTTTCTCGACCAGCAAATGGTCACGCTCGCGGTGCTACGCCAACTTGCCCGCAGGCTAGGCGAGATTCATTCCCAACATGAATCGCTGGTATCGTTCACCCCTGCGGCGCAACTTCAATTGCTCGATCGCTTCGCCTCCTGCGCGCGCGAGTCGGCGGCGACCGCCGCCGCCTATGCGGAATGGTCGGCCTGCGACACGCGCGCCCGTGCCCTGCAAACGGAGGAACGATTGCGCTTGCAGCAAGCCGATCTCTGGCGCTTTCAAGCTGACGAAATTGATGCCGTGCGCCCTCTCCCGGGCGAGGACTCACAGCTTGCTCCCGAGCGCCTCCGCTTGGCCCACGCCGAAAAAATCGCCGCCGCCGCGAGTCTTGCCTATGATGCGCTTTATGACTCGCCGCAAGCCGCCTTGGCGCAATTGAAGCTGGCCGCCCGGCAGGCGCAGGAACTCGCCCGCTTCGACCAAGCCGCGACTCCTCTCCTGCAGCGCCTCGAAGGTCTGCGGGTCGAGACCGCCGATATTGCCGATCAGATCCGCTCCCTGGCCGATCGCACCGAATCCGGTCCCGCACGCCTGGCCCAAATTGAGGAGCGGCTAGCGGCGCTCGAACGCCTCTGCCGCAAATACGGACCGACCCTGGACGACGTGCTGCGCCACCGTCAGCAATTGGCCGCGAAGCTCGACCAGGTTGAAAACGCTGAGCGTTACCAGACCGAGGCCACGATCGCCACCGCCGCGGCTGCGGACAAGTTTCGCCGTGCCGCCACTGCCCTGGGCGAGAAGCGCCGCGCAGCCGCCGCCCGCCTGCGAAAAAAACTCGAAGCCGAAGTCGCCGATCTCGCCATGACGCTGCGCTTCGAGGCGGAGTTCGAGTCAGGCGATGTCGCTTGGTCGCCCACCGGCACAGACCATATTCGTTTTCTGGCCTCGACCAATCCCGGCGAACCAATGGCCCCCGTGGCCGAGATCGCCTCGGGCGGCGAACTTTCGCGCCTGCTCCTCGCCCTCCACATTGTCGCCCCCGCCGAGCCGGGCGCAGAGAAAACTTTGGTGCTCGACGAAGTGGACGCCGGCATCGGCGGCCACGCCGCCGCCGCTGTGGGCCGCAAATTACAACGCCTGGGAGAGCACTATCAAGTGCTGGCCGTGACTCACCTGCCGCAAATCGCCAGCTTTGCCTCGCACCATTTACAGGTGGAGAAATCGCAGTCAGGCGCCCGAACCGTCACCCAAGTGCGCACCCTAAGCCCATCCGAACGCGTCGCCGAGATCGCCCGCATGTTGGCCGGCAACAAAACCGATGCCACCTCGCTCCGCCACGCCAGGGAACTCCTCGCTGCCCACGCCGCCACTCCCGCATAGCGACGCACCGTTCCGTGCTGCCGCGTCGCGCGGGTGAACCGTTCTTGCTTTACATCTTGGGCGGGTGCCGCGGCATCCATCTAATCAGCAGCTCAGGAGGCGATCATGCCGCGTCAGTCAGTGCGCGGGGTAGACCGTTCTGCGGCTTGGCGATGGCTTCCTGTCGTCGGCTGGCTGCTCTTCACGGCACTTCTCTCGTGGTATTTTTCAGCTCACGCCAATCTGCAGCCGCAGATAGATCAAGGCTTCTTCTTCTCCGCCCATGACCCGGCCTTAAAAGTTGACAACCAGATTGACGCGATTTTTCCCGATCCGTCGCAAATCGCTCTGGTCGCGACCGGCGACCTGCGTTCCGCCGACTATCTCGAGCGGCTGCGAGAGCTGACCGACGCGCTGCTCCAAGTCCCCGGCGTGGTCGATGTGACGTCGCTGACGCGCGGCCCGAAGAGCCCGGAAGAGGCCATGAAGAGCGAGCTCTGGCAGCACGTGCTGATCGCCAATCACGAGCAATCCAGTTTTGTCATGGTTACGTTGAGTAACCGCGCCGGCCCGGCGGCCATCCACGGCGCCGAGGCATTGCAGGCGCGCTATGATCGGCCCGGCTTTCGCCTGGTGATTTCCGGTATGCCATACGTAACCGATATGTTCGGCCGCGATCTCGAGCGCGATCTTCGCACCTTCAGCTTGGCGGCGATCTGCATCTTTGGCGCGGTGTTGCTCTTGATTTTCCGTTCTCTATGGGTGCTGCTGGGAGCCTTTGTTGCCTGCGCCGATTCCGGCGCCGCAACCCTGCTCGGTGCGCAATGGCTTCATATCCCAATCGGGCCTTTGACCGCGAATCTGGCCACCATGGTTTTCGTGATGACCCTCTCGCCCATGGTGTATCTAACATTCAATTGGAAGCGGGCCGCGCAACGCGACGAGGAACGGCCCACTCGGCACGCGGTGCGCGAGACCATAACCCCTTCGGTATGGAGCAGCGTTTGCATGCTCATTGGCTTTCTGAGCCTCTTGCTCGTGCCCTCCACGCCCATGCGGCATCTGGGAACCGCGGGCGCACTGGGCGCCGCGCTCTCCTTCGCCGGCGCCTATGGCATTTACCCCTGGTTCCTGCGCTTGGCCCATGCCGCACGCTCCACGCATCGCGGCAAAGCGGTCGCCGCCGGCGTCAGCGGATTCTTCGCCCGGCCGCATGCGATCATTGTCGCCGTCATTGTCGCGGCTGGAGTGATCGGCGCCCTGGGTTTGCCGCGACTCAATGTAGACCCCCCGCTGAACAGCTATTTCAAGCCAGGCGGCGCAATCCGTAAGGGGCTGGATTTTGTGGATCGCATCGGCGGCAGCAGTCCCTTAAAGCTGGTGGTCGAAGATACCAACGGCCAAAAGCTCGATGGCGGCGACGAATACCAGCACATGACCCGCCTGCAGCGCGCCTTGGAGCGCGATCCTGATGTCGCCAACGTCTTTTCGCTGCCCGTGGTGTTGAGCGAGGCAAAGCGCCCCTGGTACTCGTTTCTGATTCCTACCCACAAGGAAGTGCATGCGCTGGAAAGTCCCAAGTACGACGAGGTTGCGCGCCAGCTCATCTCGCCCGACCATCGCCGCGCCCTGGTTGTGCTCTGGATGCGGGAGAGCGTGCGCCATGAACCGCGGGCCCAACTCATCGCTGATGCACAGAAAACCGTCACCGAGCAGGGCTTCCGCACCGTCATGACCGGCGGAGGGTTTAATCTTCTGGAGCAAATGCGCCGGCTGGTGACGTCGAGCATCATCTCCGGGATTCTGATTCTGATCGGGATCTTCACCGCCATGGGACTCGTTTTCTCGCGCTCGGTGCGAGTGGCCGCGGCGATGCTGGCCTGCCTGGCGCTGATTGCCGTGGCGGTACGCGGATGGATCGCATGGGCCGGCATGCCGCTCGATTTCATGACCGCGACAGCCGCCAACCTCGACCTCGGCCTCGGCGTCGACGCCATGATCTACCTTACGTTGTTCGCACGCCGCGAGGGCGGGCCGCTGAACAGCTGGAAACCGTGGGCCGGCGCCTGCGGACACCTCTGGCGCCCCATCGCATCGTCCTTGCTGATCCTGACCTGCGGCTTTGGAATTTTTCTAGTCTCGAACTTTCCGCCAACGCAACGCTTTGGCTTGTTCGTAATCGTCGGGTCGGCCATGGCCGCTGCGGCCGCCTTGTTCCTGTTCCCATGGCTTGCAAGCCACCTCGGCGGCAGCCGGCGCGCCGCGCGCGCATAACGCGGTCGTATACAGTAGAGACAAGAAATATGAAAAAGGAACATACACCCGGCGTCAATCCCAATATTCAGCCGAGCGGCGATGGCTGCGTGGAGTGCCTCGCCTCCGGCGGTTGGTGGCTGCATCTGCGCCGCTGCGCGGAATGTGGGCACGTGGGATGCTGCGATAGTTCGCCAAGCCAGCATACTACGCGGCACGCCGCGGAAATGCATCATCCCGTCGCAACGAGCTTTGAACCGGGCGAGGATTGGGCTTACAACTACGAGACCAGGACCATGCTGCCCGGCCTGCACTTGGCGCCGCCGCGATGGCATCCGGAAGACCAGCCCGTTCCGGGGCCCGCCGGCCGGGTGCCGCGGCATTGGCAATCGCTACTGCATTAAAGCGTTACAGCCCCCCGCCGCCTACGGATATTGGCGCGAGATTGGCCTGCCGCAGTTGACGGTTCAGCTCCTCCAAATCCGTGGTCTTGAGCTGGTTCCACTTGGCCAACTCCGCCGCGGCCATTACTCTGGCTTTGGCGAAACCGGCTTGAACCGAAGCGTCCGGCGCTTCCGATCCGTTCTGCGCCGCGCCGGCGAGCTGGCCGAGGATGCCGGTCAGGCCGGTCAAGCTGGTCGGCGCCGCAACCGCGTCGCCCTCGCCGGATGCATCCGGATTGGGCGGCTCGGCGGCAAAGCCCACGAGCGCGTGTACCTGGTCGCTAAATTTGGAGATCGAAGCCGCCACGCTGCCGCTCGCCTGCGGCTCTATCGAGTTGAGCTTGGTCCACAGTTGGGCGGCCTGGCTTCGGGCACTTGCGACCTGTGCCTGAAGAGCCTGGATGGGCGCCGCGGTCTGTTCCTGTTGCAGTATTGCCGCGGCCGAATAGGTCGCGCCCGGTGCGAGCGTGACGGTAAGAGGCTGCGTGTATTGCTGCCCATTCACCGTAAGCCGGACGGTATAAGTTCCGGGGCCGGCTGCCAGTCCGCCGCCGCCACCACGGCCGCCGCGACCGCCGGTGCTCGCGCCCGGCTTGACCTCGCGCAGATCCCAGATCCACTCGTGCGACCCGGCGGCCGCACTCAGGATCGGCGGCGTTTGTGCAAAGACGGCGGCGACCGTCATCGTCTTCGGGTTTTGCCGCGGAGCGCGTTGCGTGCTGCTGTACTGCCGCACAACGTGACCGGTGCTGTCGAGAATATCGAGTGAAACCGGGCCGCTATCGGCTTTTAAGTAATAGTAAATGACTGCGCCCGACGGCGGCGCGGCGGCGGAAATGACCAACATCGGATCCAACTGCGCCGCCTCTTTGGCGGGATCATCGCCGCCGTAGTTGCGTGCGGTGCCGGCAGGAATCGCCGCCGGTTCCGGCTTAAACAGCACCGCCGCGGCGTTGCTCATGGAAGCATTCACCTGGCGCAGCGGGCTGATGTCATCCATCACCCAGAATGAGCGCCCGAAGGTCGCGATCACGAGTGCCTTGCCGTGAAATGCAAAGTCGCGAATCTCGACCGGCGGCATATTCAGCCGCAAGGACTGCCAGTCATTCCCGTTGTCAAACGAAACATAGACGCCCAGGTTGGTGCCGCAGTAGAGCAGGCCCTTGCGCACCGGGTCCTCAATGAAGGACTCGAGGTATTCGTTTTCCGGAATGCCTTTAACGATATTGGTCCAGCTCTTGCCTCCATCCGTGGTGCGATAAATGTAAGGGCGGTTGTCATTCAAGCGATGCCTGTCAACCGCGGCGAACGCCTGCTGCGGGTCATAGGCGGAGCCCTTAATCTTGATGACTTTGCTCCAGGCCGTCAGCTCCGGCGTGGTGACGTTCTGCCAGGTCTGGCCGTCGTTGCGCGTCACCTGAATGTAGCCGTCGTCCGTGCCCACCCAAATTTCGTGCGGCAGTATCGGCGAGGGTCCGATGGAATAGATCACGCCCCAGCGCGGACCGTAGGTGCGTTCGCCGTAGGTCGTATCATTGGCGGTCGCGGGATCGAGGTTCGCGGGGATGCCCGGGTTCTCGCGGGTCAGGTCGGGGCTAATCTTGCGCCACGAACTGCCGCCATTGTCGGTTTCGAACAGGAACTGGTTGGAGAAGAAAAGCTCGTGCTTGTCGGCCATCGAGAACGCCAACGGCAGGGTCCAGGTCTTGCGGAAGTACTCGCCCGGATATGCAGTGAGCGGTGAGACACTCTGCCGCTTGCCGGTGGAGGGAGTGCACTTGTCCACCGTGCCGCCAAAAATTTCTTCCTTCGCCAGCGGGTTCGCCGCAATGCCGCCGCTTTCGCCGGCCGCGCAGCCTCCCATCCATCCCGTGCCAAAGGTCGCGCGTGAACCATTCGGTCCCGAGCTGGCGGCGGCGCCGCCGTTGTTGTTACTGTCTTGCTGAGCGCCGTAAATCCAGTACGGCGTGCGGTTGTCGGTGGTGACGTCGTAGAACTGGGCGGTGGGCTGGTTGTTCCACGAGCTCCAGGTTTTACCGCCGTTAACGGTGACAATCGTGCCTTGATCGCTGGCCAGAACCATGCGGCCGGGATCATTTGGGTTGATCCACAGTTGATGGTAATCATCCCCGCCGGGCGCGCCCCGGAAAGCGTCGAAGCTGGCGCCTCCGTCGGTGGACTTGTAGACAGTCGTATTGATCGCATACAACGTGTCGGGATTTTTCGTGTCCACCGTGACGGATTCGAAGTACCAGCCGCGGTTCCAAATGCGGGCTTCGTTATCCATCAGCTTCCAGGTCGCGCCAGCGTCGTCGGAGCGGTACAGGCCGCCCTCCTTGGCGCTCGCATCGACCATTGCGTACACACGGTTCGGCTCCGTTGGCGCCACGGCGACTCCAATGCGGCCCGGATCGGCCGGGAGCCCATTGGTCAAATGCGTCCAGGTGCCGCCGCCGTCCGTCGACTTGTAGAGCCCGCTACCGGGCTCATGCGACGACGGATAGACCGTCCACGGAGGACGCCGCGTCGCCCACAGGGCCGCGTAGATAACTTGCGCATTACCGGAATCAAACGATAGATCGATCGCGCCCGTGTTGTCGTCGGTAAACAACGTCTTTTGCCAGGTTTGCCCGCCATCGGTCGAGCGATACACGCCCCGATCCGGCGTCGCCGCGTATGCGTTCCCAAGCGCGGCGACAAAGACGCGGTTGGGATCGTGTGGATCAACCACGATGCGTCCGATCTGCTTCGTCTTTTCCAGGCCAATGCGCGTCCATGTCTCACCGCCGTCGGTGGACTTGAACATGCCGTCGCCCTCGGAGAACTGACTGCGCACATCGGCCTCGCCCGTACCGACATAGATCACGTCCGGATTCGACGGCGCCACCGCGATGGCCCCTATCGAGGGCACCGGCTCGTGGTCGAAGATGGGCTGCCATGTCGTGCCGTCGTTAATCGTCTTCCAAACGCCGCCATCCACCGCGCCCATGTAGTAGGTGTCGAGTTGACGGGCGTTGCCGGCAACTGACGCCGTGCGTCCGGCTCGGAACGTGCCGGCCATCCGCCAATTCATGCCGGAATACATCGCCGGATTAATTGTTTGCGCCGCCAAAGCCACCGTGGCGACCGCCAGAATTCCAAAAACGCGCCGAATCATCATGTGCTCTCCTCAAAAAGTCGAAAAGGTGAGCATACACCGTTCAAGCCACTCATGGAACAACGCGATGCAATGTTCCGGCTATGATAAGGACCATGCGCCGCCAGTTCATTCTTTGCGTCGTGGTCATGTTGGCTTTGGTGGCTGGAGCGCAAGCGCCTGGTGCGAAGCTACCTGACGGCATCTATGCCGAGGTCCATACTGCGAAGGGCATCATCGTTTTCCAACTCCGTCCCGATGCCGCGCCCATGGCCGTGGCCAGCTTTGTCGGGCTCGCCGAGGGCACCGTTGCCAATAAGGCGCTCGATCCCGGCCAGCCGTATTTCGACCACACAACGTTCCACCGGGTTGTCGCCGGTCACGTCATCCAAACAGGAATTCCCCACTCGACCCGCGCTCGCGGACCGGGCTACACGTTTCCCAATGAAATTGACGCGCGCCTCAGCCACAATCATGCCGGTGCGGTGAACATGGCCAATGGCGGACCCGGCACCAACGCCTCGCAATGGTGTATTACACTTGGCGACCGCTCGTACCTTGATGGCGATTTCACCCTCTTTGGCGAGGTCGTGCAAGGCCTCGATGTGGTGATGCGGATCCGGCAGGGAGACGCGCTCGATTCGGTGCGCATCCTCCGCATCGGCAAGCGTGCGGCCGCCTACCATCCGACGACGGCATCGTTTCAGGCTCTGGTGGCGGCTGCCCAACAGCGCGCCGCGCGCGAGGCCATGCGCAAGCAGAAGGCCGAGGCCGCCTGGCTGCGCAAGAATTACCCCAGGGCCGCGGGGCCGGCGGGGGGAGTTTTGGTACAGACCCTCGCCCAAGCGCCTGACGGCGCTAATGAAGCGGCTACTGCCGGACGCACGCTGCATGTTCGGTATCACGGCCAGGTGGTTCGCTATACCGGCGACTGGACGCATTACTCGGGCCCGCCCATCCGCGTTACTGAATTTGTGAGCGGGCCTCATGGTATACCGGGCATTGGCGACGCCACGGAGTTCGATTACACCGTCGGCACGTCGAAACTCAATCCCGGGCTGGACGCGCTGCTCGCTACGCTGCGAGCCGGCGATCGGCGCATCGTGGTGGTGCCGGCCACGCTCGGCTACGGCAAGAATGGTCTCTACCCGCCCGAGACTCCTGGTCACTCCCGGTTCATCATCAATCCCAATGTGCTGCTGGTGTATAACCTCGAAATTGTGCCGTAGCACCGGGGCAGTATTAGTCTGGACCAGGGTGCTCAATCCGGGTCACTTTTAGAACTCTGTAAGGGGCTGTGGTCTTGACCAGCTTGAGGCCAAGCTCCTCGGCCATGGCGTCTTGCATGGACTCCATGTGCCCGACCTTAATACCGCGCCCATCGGGCAGCGGCTGAACGTCATCCATCGTTTGCCAAATCCCAAATGGGTAGCTGCCCGTCAGCTCGGTATGATCCACCGTAGGCAAATCCAACTGATGGAGTGCATGGCGCGTGTTGAGCCCTCGGATTAGTTCGGACGTTGTGCACGCGTTACCCGAGGTGTAGTTTTGTAGCCCAGCAGTCTCGCGCTTGATCCGTGCCTGGTTGGCATCGGTGCACGACTCGCCGTCCTTCAGTGGCTTGACCTTCAGACCGGTTGGAGCAATTACAAGCGCGTACGCTGGCTGTAACGTCGTGGTGTCGTCAAACTGAAGTTGAAACCGGTCCTGCAGCAAACGACGCAGCATGAGACGCATTTGGTCTGGCGTGGCCGGAGCGTTCGTCGTTCCCACAACCGTGAAAAAGTTCCTTACCCAGTAAGCCCAGTCCGGCAGCCCCGCAATCTGATCGGCCCCGACGCCGTATGCTTCCTCGATGAGTTCCATCGGGCTCATGCCCTCAATCGTGAGCCGCTGCGGATCATAGCGCGCAGCCCGGTGCCAGGGACCATGCGGCACAAAAGGACGAACACTCGTGACGTCAAAGGCCGGCAAGGCCGGTGACTGAGTCTGCGTCAATGCCAGACAACAGGCCAGCAGCACGGAGGCGAGAACAAGCGCGGGCCGCAAGGACTATCCCCTTTCACTTACCCGCCCACTGTACATTACATTGCGCTCCACGGCTAGCTATTGGTCGCGGTGGACACTGTTGGGGCTGAAGGCGGGAAGGCAGACGGCGACGTAGCTCGCGCCCTCGGGGGTCGAGTACCGCACCCATTCCCCGGCGGAGGTAATCACCGCCTGGCCGGCGGCGACCGTGATGGCGCCCCCGCGGTGCTCGACCTGCAACGCGCCTTCGAGAACCAGAGTGTATTCGTCAAACTCCGGAGTCTGGCCGGGCTCGACCCATCCGGCGGGGCTGCGCATGCGCGCGATGCTGCAGGCGCCTGTCGCGCTGTTCACCCGGCCAATGAACTCATCGATGATCTTGGGTTTGTTTCCGGCGGCTTCAATACGTGTCGGCGCGGCAATCAATTTCGGCATAGGGCATTATAGACGTCTGTGAAACCAGTCTGGACCAGGTTGATTGACGCCCCAACCATTGCCCAGCGCGTACGAACCACGGCGGAGCGCATGCGCTCCGACTATGGCGACGAGGAGCTGGCACTGATCGGGCTGTTGCAAGGCGGCCTGTTCTTTCTCGCCGATCTTGCGCGCGCTCTCGGCGGCGCCGTGCGATTGGCCACCCTCACTGCGCACAGCTACCGCGGTTTGCAATCGTCGGGACGGGTCGAGTTGGGCGGCCTCGACGCCTTCAACGTCCGCGATCGCCACGTCGTTGTGGTTGACGACATCTACGATTCCGGTCGCACCCTGCATGCGGTTGGAGAGGCTCTGCGCAGTCTTGAACCCCGTTCGCTCGCCTTCGCCTGCCTGCTGGTCAAAGAGGTCGAGCGCGTCAACCCGGTCGAGGTCAGATACGGGCTTTTTCCAGTCGCCGACCGATTCGTCGTCGGTTACGGACTCGATCTTGATGGCCTGGGCCGCAATCTCGACGCGATTTGGGCGCTGGAGCCCGGAGCTTCAGAGCAAGTGGCGCGCGAGCAACTCCTGGCGCAATTGCTCGGCCGAGGTAAATAGCACGCAGTCCATGCCCAACTCGCGCGCGGGCTCAAGGTTCTCGGAGCGGTCGTCCACGAACAGCGACTGGCTCGGCAACGCCTGCATAATTCCCATGGCGCGCCGGTAAATCTCAGGATCGGGCTTGCGCGCGCCCAAATAACACGAGCTGCAAAATGCGTGGATATGCCGCGCCAACCCGAAGCGGGCTATGCGGTACTCATTCAGCGCCACGCCTTCGTTGTTCAAGGCCGCGAGCCGCGCGTGAATTTGCGGGAGCAGCTCGAGCGAGTCATCGAACGGTTCCGAGCGGCTCTTCATGAAGGCGATGAACTCGGCCGGCGTGAACGGTCGCGGGCGGTCGAAGACGGCTTGCCCCAAATAGTCGTGGAGCGAAAGCGTTCCGCACTCCATCTCCGGCCCCAGCCGCGCATGCGCCGCGTCGAAGTCGGCCGCGTCCAGCGCGAAGCGCTCCACGGCTTGGCGCCGTTGCGCATGGTCCCAGGCATTGGTCAGTAGCACCCCGCCGACATCGAAGAAAACGGTTTTGATTTGCGCGTTCATAGTCGTGGTCGTCCTGTAATCAGCCGCGCCGCCTGCTGTGGGGATAGGTAATCCCAGGCCCACTCCATCGAGACCAGCAGGCGGTTGCGGAAGCCAATCAGATACAGAATGTGAACGAAAATCCAAACCAGCCAGGCCAGTAAGCCCGAGATCTGCAGGCCGCGAATGTCCGCCACCGCGCTGGCGCGCCCGATGGTGGCCAGATTGCCCTTGTCCAAATAATGAAAGCTGCGCCGCTGCTGGCCGGCCAACGTGCGCACAATATTCGCGGCGGCGGCCCTTCCCTGCTGCAGCGCCACCGGCGCGAGTCCGGGCAGGTGATCGAGCCGGGCCAGGTCGCCGATGACGAATACATTGGGATAGCCCGCCAGGCTCAGGTCGGGCTCGACTGGAACCCGCCCGCTGGCGTCGAGCGGCACCCCGAGCGAGCGCGCCAACGGCGATGCCGCGACGCCGGCCGCCCACAGCGCGGTGCGAGCCGGAATGAACTCTCCGCCCACCTCGACCCCGGCCTGCGTGATGTTGGTGACGCGCGCATCGGTGCGCACTTCCACTCCCATTCCGGCCAGCGCTCCCGCCGCCTTCATCGACAGACGTGGCGGAAACGCCGGCAAAATTCGCCCGCCGCCCTCCAGCAGAACGATTCTGGTCTCGCGCGGATCAATCGAACGAAAGTCCTCACGCAGCACGCGGCGTGCAATATCGGCAATGGCGCCGGCCAGTTCGACTCCGGTGGGGCCGCCGCCCACAATGGCAAACGTCAAAAGCGCCGCGCGCTGCGTAAGGTCGGTTTCGCGCTCAGCATGCTCGAAGGCCAGCAATATTCGGCTTCGGATCTCGAGCGCATCTTCGAGAGCCTTCAACCCCGGCGCCAGCGGCTCCCATTCCGGATGGCCAAAGTAGGAGTGGGTCGCCCCCGGCGCCACGATTAAAAAATCGTACCCCAGAGCGCTCGCCGCCTCCTCGCCCAGCACCTGGGTCAGATGAACTTCTTGCCGCCCGAGGTCAATGCCGCTCGCCTCGGCCAGCAGCACGTGCGAATTTTTTTGACGGCGCAGCACGCCGCGAATCGGATACGCGATTTCGCCGGGCGATAATCCCCCGGTCGCAACCTGGTAAAGCAGCGGCTGAAACAAATGGAAATTGCGGCGATCCAGCACCGTCACCTCGACAGCAGCGCGGCGCAGCGCGCGGGCCGCGGCCAAACCGCCGAATCCCGCGCCGATGATGAGCACGCGTTTCAGGTGGGTCCCGCTTTCAGGCCGAAGGTGAGTGCAGGCCGGATACGGTGACCAGGTGATCGACCCACGTGTCCATGGTCGCTTCATTGCACAGCAGATCGCGCAGGCTGGTGCGATCCAGCACCTGGTCAAGAACTAACTGTAGCGAGCGCCACAGCGAACGCAGTGAACAGTCCACCGAATGGGTGCACACCCGCTCCTCACCTGAGTGCTCGGCGCAGAACTGCGGCTCATACAACCGGCCGCCCAGCACCGCCATGGCCTCGCCCACCGGAATCGCTTCCGGCGGCCGCGACAGCCGGTATCCGCCCGCCTGCCCGCGCACACTGGTCACCAAGCCGGCAGTGCGCAGCACCCGCATCAACTTGCCGACATAGGCGGGTGAAATGCCCTCGAGACGGCTGATTTCGGGGATGGTCAGGCTGCCTTCGCCGTGCTGCTTACCCAGTCGCAGCAGGCAACGCAATCCAAATTCTTCCTGGCTGGTGAATTTCATGGTGTGCTACCAATCGATACCAAGTTGCAGGCGGGCGGCGGCGGACATTTTGTTCTGATCCCAGGGCGGCTCCCAAACCAGATTCAGCTTGACGTCGCTCACTCCCGGAACCGAACGCACCTTCTGCTCCACCTCGCCCGGTAAAATGCCCGCCGCCGGACACCCCGGCGCGGTTAGCGTCATATCCACTTCGATCTTGCCTTCCGGCGCAATGCCGATTTTATAGATGAGGCCAAGGTCGTAAACGTTCACAGGGATTTCGGGGTCGTAGCAACTCTTGATGACGTCCACGATGTACTCGCGGAGAATGGCGTCTTCCGGTGATTCAATGATCTCTTCCGGGGCGGCGGCGGCCGCGGCCGGTTCCGGCTTGGGCTTCTGCCGCAGTTCCCACTCTTTGCGCAACTCGGCGGCGGCGGCGCGCTGGCGCGCGGCTTCGGCCAGCACCGCCGGTTCCGAGAGCTTCTCCAGTTCGGCGGCCACCGTCTCTTTATGCTCTGCTTCGCGCAATAAGAAATCGTCCATGGTCCTACTCCGTGCTCACCGGCTCTGGCTCCGTCGCCTCGGCAGTCAGCGCCGAATGCAGCGTGTGCCAGGCAAGACTGGCGCACTTTACCCGCGCCGGGTACTCGCTTACCCCGGCGAAGACCCCTAACTTGCCGAAGTCTATTCCAGGCGTCGGCGCCCCGGTAACCAGGTTGTGAAAATTCTCAAATAACGTTTCCGCTTCGGCACGCGTCTTGCCTTTGACCGCGCCCGTCAGCAGCGACGCGGAGGCGGTGGAAATGGCGCAGCCGGAACCCTCGAAGCGCACATCCTTCACGATGTCGCCTTCGAGCTCGACATAGATGGTCACTTTGTCGCCGCACATCCGGTTGAAGCCCTCCGCCATGCGATTCGCTCCAGCGAGCCGGCCGAAGTTGCGCGGCCGCTTGCTGTGGTCGAGGATCAACTCCTGGTATAAATCGCCCAATTGCGACATTAGCGGAACATCTCCTCAACCCGCCGCAATCCAGCCGCCAGGCGGTCAAGCTCGGCCCGCGTGTTGTAGAGCCCCAGCGAAGCGCGCGTCGTTGCGGGTATCTCGAAGCGGTCCATGACCGGCTGGGCGCAATGATGGCCGGCGCGCACCGCCACGCCGAGCGAGTCCAGCACCGTGCCAACGTCATGAGGGTGAACGCCATTCATGGTGAACGACAGCACGCCCGCCTTCTCCGCCGCCGTGCCCACCATGCGCAGGCCCGGTACGGCAGCCAGCAGTTCAGTGCCGTAGGCAAGCAGCGTATGTTCGTAACGAGCGATGCGGTCGCGGCCTAGCGCTTGCAGGTAATCACACGCGGCTCCCAGGCCAATCGTGCCGGCGATGTTGGGCGTACCCGCCTCGAACTTGTACGGCAACTCGTTGTACGTCGTCTTCTCAAATGTCACCGAGCGGATCATATCCCCGCCGCCCTGCCAGGGCGGCAGCCGCTCGAGCCACTCTTGTTTGCCGTACAGCGCGCCAATGCCGGTGGGACCGTACATTTTATGTCCTGAGATGGCGTAAAACTCGCAATCGAGCGCGCGCACATCGAGCGCCAGATGCGGCGCCGCCTGGGCGCCATCCACCAGCACCGGTACCCCCTGGGCGTGCGCGGCGCGGATCATCTCCGCGATCGGATTCACCGTGCCCAGCGCGTTCGAAATGTGAGCGAAGGCGGTGATCCTGGTTCGCGGGTTAAGCAGCCGGCGGTAGGCGTCGAGATCCACCTCGCCCCGCTCGTTGAGGGGTGCGACTTTAAGCTTGGCGCCCGTCGCCTCACAGGCAAGCTGCCAGGGGACGATGTTCGAGTGGTGCTCGAGCCCGGTGATCAACACCTCGTCGCCCGCCGCAAGCAGCGAACGAAACGACTGCGCAACGAGATTGATGGCTTCCGTCGTGCCGCGAACGAAAACGATCTCCCGTTCGCTCGCCGCGTTCAAGAACTTCCGTACCTTGCCGCGCGCCGCCTCATACTGCTCGGTCGCGCGCTCACCAAGCCGGTGTACGGAACGGTGAATGTTCGAGCAATCCTCGGTGTAGAAACGCATGAGCGCGTCAATCACCGGCTGCGGCTTCTGCGTCGTGGCCGCGTTATCGAGGTACGCCAGCGGCTGGCCGTCAATCGTCTGCCGCAGCAGCGGGAAATCCTCTCGCACCCGCTCCACGTCGTAGGCGGCGGTTTCGATATCCGCGGTTCCGATTTCGGATGATGCGATCGCCATGATGTTCCCCAGCTATTCGGCCCACTTCTGCCAGAGCACGCCTTCGAGCGCCTCGCGCAGACCAGGCACTTGCACTCTCCCGAGCACGTCGGCGGCAAAGGCGTAGATCAAGAGCTTCCGGCTCTCATCCAGCCCCAGGCCGCGCGAGCGCAGGTAAAACAACGCTTCCGCGTCCAACTGCCCGACCGTGGCGCCGTGGGTGCAGCGCACGTCATCGGCGTAAATCTCAAGTTGCGGCTGGCTGCTGATGGTCGCGGCCGAGCCTGACAGCAGCAGGTTCTTGTTGCTCTGTATGGCGTCGGTGTGCTGCGCATCCTGACGCACGATGATGCGACCGTTGAAAACGCCCACCGATTGGCCGTCGAGCACACCCTTGTAGTATTCGCGGCTGGTGCACAGCGGCTGGGCGTGGTCGAGGATGGTCGAGTTGTCCACGTGCTGCTTGGCGTCGAGCGCATACAGCCCGTTGAGGGTGCATTCGGCGCCCTCGCCGTCAAGAATCGAGTGCACGTTGTTCCTGACCAGCCCGCCGCCCAGAGCAATGTTGTGCGCGACGACGTGGCTGTTGCGTCCCTGGCGGGTGCGCAATTTCGAGACGTGGAAGGCGGCCTGGCTGTCCTGCTGCAGGCGAACGTACTCGACTCGCGCGTCGTCGCCGGCGTCAATTGACGTCACCGAGTTCGACAAATACACATCCCCCGCGAATCCAGCCACCGTCTCTACCACGCTCACTGCGCTGGCGCGCCCGGCGAGAATGATCGTCCGAGGATGGGAAATTCCTTTTTCCTCTTTCGATCCGGTGGTCAAATACAAAATCGAAATCGGCGCTGTCAACTCAACCCCGTCGGGGATCTCGATCAGCGCGCCGTCGGCGAGGAAGGCCGTGTTGAGAGCGACAAATGCTTGTTCGCGCTCATCGGCGTATTCGGCGTGGGCAACGACCGCGGCATCCTCGGAGGCAAGAAGCGGCGCGAGCGGCGAAATGCGGCATCCTGGCGGAAGATCCAGCGCTGATAACCCGGGCGCAAATGAGCCATTTATAAAAACCAGCCGCAGCGCCGTTGGGCTCCAGTCCACTCCCGGTAAATCCATCGAACGCAGGCGCGGCACCAACTGCGCCGGAGGAGGCGCGCTGCGCGGCTCGAACACGCTCTGCGCGATCGCGGTAATGTTGGTCTGCCGCCACCCCTCTTGCTTGTGGTGGGGAAAGCCCATCTCCGAGAAGCGGTCAAAGGACTGCTGCCGCAGTGCGTGCAGCCATGCATTGCGCGGATCGAGGCCGCTGAAGCGGGCCATGTAGCTGGCGAAGACGCCGGTGGTTGAGTCCTTCAGCGCTAACATACCGCCGCCTGATCAGCTTCCAACCACTGGTAGCCCTTGCTCTCGAGTTCCAGCGCCAACTCCTTGCCCCCCGACTTGACGATTCGTCCCTGGGCGAGAACATGCACGCGGTCGGGAACGATATAGGTCAGCAGCCGCTGGTAGTGGGTGACGAGCAGGATGGCTCTGTCGGGCGAGCGCAGCGCGTTCACGCCGGCGGCGACCGTCTTCAGCGCGTCAATGTCGAGTCCGCTATCGGTCTCATCGAGGATCGCGAGTTTCGGCTCGAGCACCGCCATCTGAAAAATCTCGTTGCGCTTCTTCTCGCCGCCCGAGAAGCCCTCGTTGACGGCTCGCTTCATCAGCGCGTCGTCCATATGCAGCAACTTCATCTTCTTCTGCACCAGGGCCAGGAAGTCCACGGCGTCGAGCTCCTCCTGCCCCTGGTACTTCCGAATCGCATTCAGTGAGGCGCGGAGAAAATAGTTGTTGCTCACCCCCGGAATCTCGACCGGATACTGGAAGGCGAGAAACACGCCGGCCCGCGCCCGGTCCTCCGGCGAGAGCGGCAGCAAGTCCTCGCCCTGATACAGCACCGTTCCGCCAGTGACGCCGTAGGTGTCGCGGCCGGCGAGCACCTGCGCCAGCGTGCTCTTGCCCGACCCATTGGGGCCCATGATGGCGTGCACTTCGCCCGCCCGCAGTTTCAAATCAAGGCCGCGCAGAATCTCCCGCCCGCCCACTTCGGCATGCAAATCGCGAATCTCAAGCATATTGGTAGACATTTCCCTTAACCTACGCTGCCTTCAAGACTTATACCCAAAAGCTTTTGCGCCTCGACGGCGAATTCCATGGGCAATTCCCGAAACACTTCCTTACAGAAACCATTGACGATCATGGACACCGCGTCTTCGGTCGAAATGCCGCGCTGGCGGCAATAAAAGAGCTGATCCTCGCCAATGCGCGAGGTCGACGCCTCGTGCTCGACCTGGGCCGAGGGGTTCTTGACCTCGAGAATCGGAAACGTATGCGCACCGCACTGATCGCCGATCAGCAGCGAGTCGCATTGCGAGTAGTTGCGCGCGCCCTCGGCGCCCGCCAGCATGCGCACCGCGCCGCGGTAGGTGTTCTGGCCGTGGCCGGCGGAAATGCCCTTCGACACAATGGTGCTGCGCGTGCGCTTGCCCAAATGAATCATCTTGGTCCCGGTGTCGGCCTGCTGCCGGTTCTTGGTCAGCGCCACCGAATAAAACTCGCCCACCGAATCGTCGCCCTGCAGAATGCAGCTCGGATATTTCCAGGTGATCGAGGAGCCGGTCTCGACCTGGGTCCAGGAAATCTTCGAGTGATGCCCCAGGCACTTGCCCCGCTTGGTCACGAAGTTGTAAATACCGCCCCGGCCTTCCTTGTCGCCGGGATACCAGTTCTGCACCGTCGAATACTTGATCGTCGCCCGATCGAGCGCGACCAGCTCGACCACCGCCGCGTGCAACTGGTTCTTGTCCCGCTTGGGCGCGGTGCAGCCCTCGAGATAGCTGACCGAGGCGCCCTCTTCGGCGATGATCAGCGTGCGCTCGAACTGACCGCTGTCGTTGCTGTTAATACGGAAGTAGCTCGACAGCTCCATCGGGCAGCGAACGCCCTTGGGGATGTAACAGAACGAGCCGTCACTGAACACCGCAGAGTTTAAGGTGGCGAAGAAGTTGTCGGTGTAAGGGACGACCGAGCCCAAATACTTTTCCACCAACTCGGGGTGGTTGTGCACCGCCTCGGAGAAGGAGCAGAAAATTACCCCCTCTTCCGCCAGCTTGGCGCGGAACGTTGTGGCGACCGATACGCTGTCGAAGATGGCGTCCACCGCAACGCCTGCCAGAATGCCGCGTTCCTGGAGCGGCACCCCGAGCTTCTCGTACACGGCAAGCAATTCGGGGTCAACTTCATCGAGACTCTTGGGGCCATCCGAGGAGGTCCGCGGCGCCGAATAATAAATGATGTCCTGGTAATCGATCGCCGGATAATGCACGTTCTGCCACTTCGGCTCGGCCATTTTGAGCCATTGCCGGTACGCCTTCAGGCGCCACTCGAGCATGAATTCGGGCTCCGCCTTCTTGGCCGAAATCATGCGCACAATGTCTTCATTGAGCCCGCGCGGAATGGTATCGGCGTCGATGGCGCTGACGAAGCCGTACTGGTAGTCCTGGTTGGCGAGAGCTTCTAATTCCTGGGCTTGGGTGCTCATGGTTTCCCCTAACCTTTAGCCTGACAAATCTGTACTAAAAAGTCAAGATTCATGGCGCGCTCGACGCGCAGCGCTCAAGTCGCCAGGGAAGCTGGGTTCGGGGGCAGGTTAATGGTAGAGCAATACGGCTTGGCGGAGGGCCTCGAAGGCGGCATTTTGCTCAGGCCAATCAGCCGCAATGCGCCGCGGGTCTTCGCCTGAACGGATGCTGTCCACCAGGGCGCGGGAGCCGCCCAAGGGGTGCACATCACTTGAGTCCCACGCCTGCGGATAAAGCTGCGCCAGCGCGCTTGCCAGTTCAACGCCCAATTCCGGCGAGTCCAATTGGTCGCGATTGGTAACGATCATGTTCACACCCTGGCAGAGTTGCCCGTGATATTTATCAGCGGTCGGGGTGAAACGAATTGGCACGAAGCGCACGCCTGGCAGCCGGCGCGCGTTCAGATAGCCGGCGAACTGCGTTGCGTTGATCCAAGGCGCGCCCATCACTTCAAACGGCGTATCCGTACCGCGGCCCACACTCACATTTGTATATTCGATCATGCCGACGCCAGGATAGAGCTCGGCTTCCACAAGATCGCGCAGGTTGGGTGAGGGCGCAACCCAGGGCAGGCCGGTCTCGTCGAAGTAATCGCCGCGTGACCATCCGCTCATCGGCACCACGACCAAGTTGGCGCCGATCGACTGGTTGAAAAGCCGCGCCAATTCCCCCACCGTCATGCCATTGCGAATCGGCATGCCGGGAAAATAGCCGACAAAACTTTTTTCCTCCGCGGCCAACGGCGGCCCACTGACGTTAATCCCGTCAATCGGGTCGGGCCGGTCGAGCACTATCACCGGCAGGTGCCGCGCCGCGGCCGCTTGCAAGGTGTAGGCGAGCGTCGTCTCGTAGGTGTAAAAGCGTACGCCCGCATCTTGAATGTCGTACACCAGCGTGTCCACCAGAGCGAGACCCGCCGCCGGCAGCGCATTGGCCGCCGTGGAGCCGCCGTAGGCGCTGAAAATTGGCACCCCGGTCTTCTCGTCGCGGCCATTGCCGGTTGCGGTATCCACAGCGCCCAGCCAGCCGTGCTCGGGGCTGAATCCGGCTGTCACATGAATGCCGTCGGCTATCATGTCGTCGATGTTTCGATTTCCCTCGCGGTCCACGCCGGTTGGGTTGGTAATAAGCCCCACGCGCTTGCCCTGCAATAAATCGAAGTGGCGCCCGGCGAGAACGTCGAGCCCGGTCTCCACTTCCCCGTTGCGATAGATGGTGCGATGGGCGCCGGCGGACGCGTCGGCGTAGCCGGTAATGCGCTCGAGGCCCGTCTCCACCTGTCCCCACTCATTGCCGTTGTTGAGACTGAGAATCGAGGCGACCGCCGTGGCAATATCCGAACGCAGCGCCAAAATCGAGTGTAGCGGCGGCTTCTGCATGGGGTGGATGGCGTTCGACATGATGATGATGTAGGTCGCCGACGCGGGATCAATCCACATTGATGTACCGGTGAATCCGGTGTGCCCGAACGAGCCCAGGGGCAGATATTCGCCGCGGTTACTTGAAAACGGAGTATCCAGATCCCAACCCAATCCCCGCACCTCTGGCACGTTGTAGGGCGAGGCTGGGGTCGACATCTTGGCCACGCTGAGGCCGGTCAGGATGCGGGCGCCGTTGTCGCCCTTGCCGCCGTTCAATAGCGCCTGCGCGTACTTGGCCAAGTCGTCTGCGGTTGAAAACGCGCCCGCATCGCCGGTCACACCGCCCATCGACTCCGCCGTGGGGTCGTTCACCACGCCGCGCTCAAAATGGCCGCGGTCGTCTTTTTCCGTCGGAGCGATCTTGGGCCGCCACGATGCCGGGGGGAGATAGCGGGTGTGGCTCATGCCCAGCGGCTCCCACACGTGCGTGAGCGCGTACTGGTCAATCCTTTCGCCGGTTAACTTGCGTACCAGTTCGGCCAACACCACAAAATTAATATCGCTGTACTCGAAATGCGAGCCTGGCGGATAGGCAAGCACGGTCGAGTATGCCTTCTCAATGCCGGTATCATAGCCAAACCATGAAGGCCTCTGCGGAATGTCCGGCGGCAGTCCGGAGTAATGCGTCAGCAACTCTCGGATCGTCACTTGGTCCTTGCCGTTGCGCGCGAACTGGGGCAGGTACTTGGCCACCGGGTCGTTGAGCCGGAAGCGCCCCTGCTCAAGCAACTGCATGATCGACGGCGTGACCGCCACCACTTTGGTCAGCGAAGCACAGTCGAAAATAGTGTCGAGCGTCATCTTCTCCGGGTGCGGCAACAGAGCCCGGTCGCCGAACGCTTTGCGGTAAACCACCTTGTCCTCATGACCGACGACGACTACGGCACCCGGCATCTCGCCCGCGGCGAGTGAATGCAATACGATCGCGTCGAGCCGCGACCAGTTGAGTGCTGGCGCCGCGGTTTTCGCGGGTGGTGTCCGAGACCGGGCGCCAATTGCCCAGGCGGAAATTCCCAATAGGAGGGCCAAAAGTGCAAAACGGCGGAATTGCATGTTGTAGTTGCTAGTTGTAGACGGAACTGGCTAGAGTGTCAAACATGCAAGGCCTTCGCCTTAATTTGCTCGATCGTCTCGACACCGAGCAGGTGAACCCGCGCACGGTGGGTCTCGACCGTCTGCCGACTCCGGCCATGATCCGCCGCCTGCAGCGCGAGGACGCCGCCGTGGCCAAAGCCGTGGCCCGCACCGTCCCGGCCATCGCGCGCGCCGTTGACGCCATGGCCGCGCGCTTCCAACAGGGAGGTCGCATTATTTACATCGGCGCCGGCACCAGTGGACGTCTGGGGGTGCTCGACGCCTCCGAATGCCCGCCCACGTTCGGTGTTGCACCCGGTCGCATTGTCGGCGTGATTGCCGGCGGCAAACCCGCCCTGACGCGCTCGTCGGAAGGCATCGAAGACTCGGCCTCGGCCGGGCGCACGGACCTCGCCAAGCTCCGCCTCACGTCCCGCGATTGCGTCGTCGGCATCGCCGCCAGCGGCCGCACACCCTACACCGTGGCCGCCGTCGCGTGGGCGCGGCGCCAGGGTTGTTTCACCGTGGCCATCGTGTCGAATCGCAACTCGCCCCTGGCCCGCGCCGCGGAACTCGCCATCGAACCGCTAACCGGCGCCGAGTCCATCGCCGGCTCAACCCGGATGAAAGCCGGCACCGCCCAAAAAATGGTGCTCAACCTCCTGTCCACGGGCGTGATGGTGCGGGTCGGGCGAACGCGGGGCAATCTGATGGCCCACATGCATTCCACCAACCTCAAGCTGCGGCGCCGTGCCGCACGCATCCGGCAGGCGGGCGAGCAGTGATCGAGGCTCTCGTTGCCGCAACCGCGCTGCTGCCCGATGGCCCGGCCTCGCCCGGCGTGATTCTCGTTGAGGATGGCATGGTCGTCGCGGCCGGCGCACGCGGTGCAGTCACCATTCCAACCGGTGCCAGTGTGCGCGATTTTGGCGACACGATCATGGCGCCAGGCATGATCGATCTTCATGTCCACGGTGGCGCCGGTCACGACTTTATGTCGGCTGATTCCGCCGCCCTCGCCGCGGTGCGGCGGCACCTCGCCCGCCATGGCGTAACCAGATTTTTAGCCACTACCGTATCGGCGCCCTGGGACGCCACGCTAGCCGCCGTCGAGCGACTCAGCAGCGCCGGGTTATCTCTGCATCTTGAGGGGCCGTTTCTCAGCCCCGCCCGTCGCGGCGTGCACCCGGTGACGGATCTTCTCCTCCCAACACTCGAAAAATTGGACCAGCTCTGGGAAGCCTCGGCCGGACACATCGCTCTGATCACCGTCGCGCCCGAACTCGCCGGCGCTCCTGAGTTCATCGCCGCCGCCAGCGCTCGCGGCATCGCCCTCAGCATGGGCCACAGTGACGCCGATTGGCGTGCCTCCGAAGCTGGTCAGGCCGCTGGCGCGCGCAGCATCACCCACACCTTCAACGCCATGCCTCCGCTTGACCACCGTTCCCCCGGTTTATTGGGTTTTGCGCTAAGCCGGCGCGATCTGTACGCCGAGATCATCGCCGATGGCATTCACGTCGCGCCCGAGATGGTGGACGTGTTCCTGCGCGCCAAGGGCCGTGACCGCGCCCTTTTGGTCAGCGATGGCATCAGCGCCACCGGATGCGGTGACGGGCGCTTTCGTCTGGGGCCAATCGAGGTGGACGTCGCCGGCGACGCGTGCCGCTCAGACGGGCGCCTGGCCGGCAGTGTGCTCACACTCGATCAGGCGGTGCGCAATGTAATGCGCTTTGCCGGATGGCCGCTGGCCGACGCCTTGCAACTCGCTACCGCAAACCCGGCTCGGCTCCTCGGCTCCGCCCACCATGGCCGGCTCGCACCCGGCGCTGCAGCCGATTGCGTAGTACTGACCAGCGAAGCCAACATTGTTGCGACGCTGATCGCCGGACGGCAGGTAGACTAATTTCAATGGATAAGCTCGTCATTCTCGGCCAACGCCCCCTCAATGGAACCATACGTATCAGCGGCGCCAAGAACGCCGCCCTGCCCGCCATGGCCGCTTGCCTGCTCACCGCCGAACAGGTGGTGCTGAAAAACATCCCCGACGTTCGCGACATTCAGACCACGCGCAAGCTGCTCGAAGCCATGGGCGTCGAGACCGAAGGATCGGGCAGCCATCACAAAATCGGGCTGCGCGCGCGAACCTTGACCCATCCGGAGGCCGACTATGAGTTGGTTAAGACCATGCGCGCCTCAACTCTCGTTTTGGGACCGCTTTTGGCCCGCACCGGCACCGCACGCGTGTCGCTGCCGGGCGGCTGTGCCATCGGCGCCCGGCCCATCGATTTACATCTGAAAGGTCTGGAAAAGCTCGGCGCTAATTTGCGCCAGGAGCATGGCTACGTCATTGCCGAAGCCAGCCGGCTCATCGGCTGCCATTACACGTTCGACCGCATCACCGTCACCGGGACCGAGGACGTACTCATGGCGGCCGTGCTGGCCCAGGGCGAAACCGTGCTCAACAACTGTGCCCGCGAGCCGGAAGTGGTGGACTTGGCCGTGCTGCTGAACAAAATGGGCGCACGCATCGAAGGCGCCGGCACCGCCACCATTCGAGTCCAGGGCGTGAAGCAACTCGGCGGCGCCACCCACAGCATCATCGCCGATCGAATCGAGACCGGCACCTTCCTGATCGGCGCTCTCATCAGCCGCGGCGCGGTCACGCTGACCAATTGCCAACCCGAACATTTGGTTGCGCTCATCGATCGCTTGCAGGAAGCCGGCGCCTCCATCACCGCCGAGGGCGGCCAGCTGCGGGTGGCACAACTCAACTCCCCCCTGCGCTCGGTCGACGTCTCAACCGCCGAACATCCCGGATTCCCCACCGACCTGCAAGCGCAATATATGGCGCTTATGACCCAGGCCGAAGGCGCCTCGGTTGTCACCGAAACCATTTTCGAAAATCGCTTTATGCACGCGCTCGAGCTCAACCGCATGGGCGCCAGCATCCGCATCGAGGGTAACCGCGCCATCGTGCGCGGCCCGGCGCCTCTAGCGGGGGCTGCCGTGTTGGCCAGCGATCTGCGCGCCAGTGCCTCCCTGGTTCTCGCGGCGCTCGCTGCTGAGGGCGAAACTATTATCGATCGTATCTACCACCTTGACCGCGGCTACGAAAAACTGGAGGACAAGCTGCGCGGCGCCGGCGCCGCCGTCCGCCGCATCGGCCGTTTAATTCCGCGGGCATCCTGAGTGGAAAGAAGCTCATCCCAGCGGGAATGTCGAACTCGGTTTGCGCCTTGCCGCCGAATACAGCGGATAGAATTGATCTAGACCCCATGTTTCCGCGGTTTCTAAAAGCGTGGCTGCCGGTGGCGGCCATGTGCGTCGTTATCTTCATGTTTTCCCAGGACGCGCACTCCGGCGAACACAGCAATTGGTTGCTGCGCAGCGTGCTCGCGATTTTCGGCTTGGCCACGCCACACTATCTCCACCTCCTGGCCGAGCCCTTCCGTAAATTTGCCCATGTGTGCGTTTATTTTCTATTGGGCGCGCTGACCTACCGTGGCTTCGCCATGGGGCGCACTTGGTTTAGCTCGCCCGCGGCACTCCGGGCGTGGATCTTTTGCACCGCCTATGCCGCCAGCGACGAGTACCACCAATCCTTCATTGCGACCCGCGGGCCTTCGGTCCGGGATGCGGCCCTCGACAGCGCCGCGGCAGCTCTGGCACTCCTGGTAATCTGGCTCTGGCGCCGCTCCCGTTCGCAGGGCGAAAGCGGGGTTGCTGCCCGCGCGGCGTGATAGAATCGGGGCAGTAGCAACTCCGCGCCGCGCCTCGATTGGATGATGACAAACCCCGTGCATTCCGCCCCCCGCCTGGCCGTCATTTTCGCCCTGGGCTTGGCCTTTGCCAGTTCCGGCTGTTTCTTGCAGCACCATGCCAGCACCAACCCCCTGGCGGCGGTCAAATCCAACCAGCCGGATAAGGCCCTCTTTGACGCCGCCATGGCCGACATGGACAAGGGCAAGTTCACGGTGGCTCGCCTGAGTCTCGAGACGCTTCTCAATGCCTATCCCGATAGTGAATATCTAGCTCGCGCGAAAATGGGAATCGCCGATTCCTGGTACCGCGAGGGTGGCATCGAGGGCATGGCCCAGGCGGAGGCGCAGTACAAAGACTTCATCACCTTCTTCCCGCAAATGAAGGAAGCTTCTGAAGCGCAGTTGAAGGTTGCAACCATTCACTACCGCGATTTGCAAAAACCAGACCGCGACCCCACCGAGGCCAACCGCGCCCAAGCCGAGTTGCGCACGTTTCTTATAAACTACGGCGATAGCCCGCTGCGTAATCAAGCGGTACAAATGCTTCGCGACACCCAGGAAGTGCTCGCCGAGCGCGAGTTCCGTATCGGCCAGTTTTATATGGACCGTGCCGCCGGGGGCGAATATCCGGACTACCGTCCAGGCCAGAGCCGGATAGAGGAGATGCTGGAAAAGTACCCTCTCTACAGCCAGGGCGACGTCGCACTCGACGAATTGGCGAATTCCTACCTGCTTACCTCGCGCCGTTATGCCGACGCCTCCAAGCTCGAGGCCAGTCCGCAGAGCCAAAAGTTATATCTCGCCAATGCCGATGCCGATCGCGCCAAGGCGGTCGCGGATTTCACCAAGCTGATCGAGCGCTACCCGGTGAGCCCCGAGGCCAAAGACGCGCAACGCCAACTGACCGCTCTCAAAGCCCCGGTTCCCACCCCCACCGAAGCGGCGATCGCCTTCAATCGCCAGGAAATCGCCGGGCGCACCGCGGCGGCAGCCAAAAAATCCACCGGCATGGTCAGCGGCCTCGCCGATCGGCTCGACCTGACCGGGCTCGTCAGCACCCATCCCGAGCAGGAGATCGCCCGCGCCGACAAGGTCGGAGACCCCTCGCTGAGCGAGCCGCAACTGGCCGAGGATCTTCCGCCCCCTGGCCTGGATGCTCTTATCCACGAAACCATGGTGGCCACCGGTGCGATTCCCGCCCAACCTAACGCCTCCGTGGGTGCGACGATTATCAGCGGCCCGCCGCCCGTGTCCGCCGCGCCCAAGCCGACGCCACCCACGCAAGCCCTTGCCTTCACGAACGTGCCCGACAAGCCGCAGGGTGCGGATACTCCGGCGAGCCCGACCCCGCAATCCGTCAGCGGCTCGAACGAGAACGACCCCAACGCCCGCCACGCGAGTTCGGGTGACAATCCAAACCTAATCCTCACACCCAATGAGATTGACCTCGAGAATCGCGAGCAGATACTCGCCGCTGAAGTGCATCGCGATGTGCCGGCACCGAGTTCGGAATTGAAGCGCAATCTGGAACGCAGTGCCAAGTTGCAAGCCGCCGCGGCGGCCAAGCTCAAACAGCAGCAGAAAGGCAAGCCGGCGGCCGACACCAAGAACGATGCCAATCAGCCGACCGCCGCCCAGGCGACGGCGACGTCGAACGATACCGCCGCCGCGGCAGCCGCCAGCGCCGCCCCCAAGAAGGGCTTTTTTCACCGCATCTGGCCCTAGCCCGACCCATTCCCCTCTAACATGCCCGCCGAACTTCGCATTGGCTCCGGATGGGACTCCCATGCCTTCGTTCCCGGTCGCCCCCTGCGCCTGGGTGGCATTGAGATCGCCCACCCCAGCGGTCTAGCCGGCCACAGCGACGGCGACGTGCTCTTGCACGCCGTCTGCGACGCCCTGCTCGGCGCCATCGGCGCCGGCGATATCGGCAGCCACTTTCCGTCGACCGACGAACGATTTCGCGGTGCCGACAGCAGCACCTTCGTCCGCCACGCGCTCCACTTAGTCGAAGCTGCCGGTTGGGAGATTCTCAATCTGGACGCAACGGTCATTCTCCAAACGCCCCGTTTGGGCCCCTACGCAGCCCGCTTGCGCGAAAGCATTGCCGCTCTGTTGGCCATCTCTGGGTCGCGCGTGTCCATTAAGGCCAAGACTCCGGAAGGCCTGGGATTGCCCGAAACTGCCATGGCACAGGTAGTAATTCTGCTGCGCGAGAAACAACCCTGAAGCCTCGCCGTGTCATCCCACCGGACATGGCTAAAAATCTTTCCGTGCTCATTGGCGTTAGCGCCCTGGCTTTGGCGGTCGCTACACCGTTGCTCAGTGCCAGCAGCAATAAAGATGACGATATCGCCCGCCTGAACAGCGCGGCGCTCGTCTTCCGCCAAGTGATGGGCACGCCCGACAAAGCCATCCCGGCGGAGATCCTGGAGCATGCCCAGTGCATCGCCATTATCCCGGGCGAGAAGAAAGCCGCCTTTGGCGTCGGCGGCAATTACGGCAAGGGTGTTGCCATGTGCCGCGATGGCGGTTCCTGGGGTGCCCCTCTGTTTATTACCATTGGCGGCGGTAGCTGGGGATTGCAAATCGGTGCCCAGTCCAGTGATGTCATCATGGTGTTCGGCAACCGCAGCCAGCTCGACAGCTTGCTGAGCAGCAAATTCCGTATTGGCGCTGAGGCCTCCGCCGCCGCCGGCCCCGTCGGCCGCCACGTCTCCGCCGCTACTGACGTCAAACTCAATAGCGAGATCCTTACCTACGGCCGCAGCAAGGGTGCCTTCGCCGGCATCAGCCTTTCCGGTGCCGTGGTCCAACCCGACACCGACGGCAATGCAGCCATGTATGGCGCTAACACCACGCCTACCAATATCCTCACCGGTACCCACGGTGTGACAGTCCCGGCGGCGGCGCGATCGTTGGCCCACGAGCTCGACCGCAGTACTGCCGCGGCTCCGGCAAAACCGTAGCAAGCAAGCTAAACACTCTCGAAGCGTCGCGGGAGGAACGGGTTCAGGTCCAATGCCTGAGTCAACCGTCCCTCCCGCAGCGCGTTGGTGATGATCTTGGCCGTCAGCGGCGCTAGCAAAATTCCGTCGCGAAAGTGCGCCGTCGTCACCCAATAGCCGGCGACCGAGGTCGGTCCAATAATCGGCAACTCATCGGGCGAGCAGGGTCGCAGCCCCGACCAGCACTCCTCCATTTCGGCCTCCGCCAAACCCGGCACGAGTGCTTCGGCGCGCCGGCGCAATCCGGCGATCGCCTCCGCCTCCACCCCGCGATCGAAGCCCACGTCCTCCACTGTCGCGCCCACCAGCAGGCGTCCGCCCGCGCGCGGCACCAAATAAATACCGGGCGCCTCGACCACCCGTTCCAATTGTAGCGAGCTTCGTAAACGCAGCATCTGCCCCTTGCGCGGGCGCACCGGCACGGCAAAGGGCGCCGGCAATGTGCCCGCCCAGGCCCCCGCCGCATTGATAACCACCGGCGCAGTGATACGCTCCCCTGCCACTATTACATTGGCCCCCGCCTCTCCTGCCACCCCAGCTTCGATGGCAGCCACCGGCGTGTGTTCCCGTAGATGTATGCCGCGGGCGCGCACCGATGCGACCAGTGCTCGTACCACCGCCCGATTATCAACGCTGTGGTCATCGCGCAACAACCACGCCGCCGCGCCCGGCGGTGTTCGTACTTCGGGTTCAAGCGCCTGCGCATCAATTGGCTCCCAGTCCGATTGCGGGGTTCCGCCAATGATGATCGTGCCGCTGCGGCGATAGCCGACGCTCAAATAGGTCTCACGCTCCAGCTCGGCGGCCCACAACGGATACAACTTGGCCCCCGCCAGCGCCAGCGGGCGCAGCGAAGCATTGGACGTGAGCATTCCGGCCAGCATTCCCGCCCCTGCCCATGAAGCCTCCCGTCCGGCCTCGCCGCGATCGAATACCATCACCCGAAACCCGCGCTGGTGCAGCTCGCGCGCCAGCGTCAAGCCAATCAGGCCGGCGCCCACAATAATAACGTCCGCTGTTGCACTCGGCGGGGACACGCCCTCAAGAATACTAGAAGCCCGGCGGAGTCGCGGCCACAGCCTGCACGATCAACCGGTCAGGCGCCGGCCCGATCCAGTACGTCGGATAGCAGGTCACCAGCGTCACCTCGGCATGGCCGTTGGAATCCAGCACCGATGTTTCGGTGGGCTTCACAATGCGCCGTGAAGTCACGCGGTAATCATAGGTGCGGCCTCCGCTCCGTAGCACGATCTCCGCGCCGGTATGCAAGTCGCTTACATGGCGAAAGAAAGTATCCCGGTGGCCTGCAATCACGGTATTGCCATTGCCGCCGGGCAGCGGCGCGCCCTCAAGCAGGCCGGGGGCAACCAGCAAGTCTTCATAGGTCGTGCCATGCACCACGGCATCGTCAAGCTGGATGCTCGGAATGATCAATCGCAGCCCGGCGTCCCTCGATGGCGCTCCGGCCCCTTCGGGCCGGTTCAGGACCGACCATTGCTGCTGCCGCAATTGATGCTGCCGCAGCGCCATAAAACCGTACTGCATCAGGCTGCCAACCAGAAGCGCAACGCCCGCTACAAAAACCCATAGCGCCACGCGCGAGCGAAAGTAGTGCCGCCAACCCTTCACTCCAATTTAGATGGAGCGCAATGCTACGATGGTTTACCGCCATGGAAGCCGCTAACACCACTCCGTCAATTCAGGCGACCGGACGCCGCGTTTTGGCAGTGGAAGCCGCCGCCGTTAGAGCGCTGGAATCCCGCGTCGGCGACACCTTCGAGCGGGCTGCGCGCCTGATACTCGACTGCGCCGGGCGAGTCGTCCTGCTAGGCATGGGCAAGAGCGGCATTGTGGCGCGCAAAATCGCGGCCACGCTCAGTTCGACCGGGACGCCGGCACTATTCCTTCACCCAGCCGAAGCCTTGCACGGCGATCTGGGCATGCTCGTGCGCGGCGATGTCGTGGTGGCACTCTCGCAGAGCGGCGAAACCAAGGAACTACTTGACTTGCTAGGGCCGATCAAACGCCTGGGCATTGCCATGATTGCCTTTACCGGCGACGAGACTTCGGTGCTGGCGCGCGCCGCCGACGTGCATCTTAATGTCGGCGTCTCCGCCGAAGCTTGCCCGCTCGGGCTTGCGCCGACCGCTTCAACCACCGCCGCGCTGGCCATGGGGGATGCGCTGGCGCTGGCGGTCGCTGAGCAGCGCGGCTTCAGTTTGCGCGACTTCGCCGACCTCCACCCCGGCGGCACGCTGGGCAAGCGCCTCACGCCGATCGGCGAGATCATGCACACTGGCGAAGCGCTTCCGATGGTCGCGCCCGATGCCCCTCTCGCCGACGTCATGTACGAAATGAGCCGCAAGGGCTTCGGCATGACCGCCGTCGTTGGACCCAACGGCGTCATCGCCGGCGTGGTCTCCGACGGCGACCTCCGCCGCCTGTTTCAGGCACGCGGCTCGCAAGCCATGCAGATACCACTGGCTGATTACATGACCCGCTCGCCGGCCACCATCGGTCCCGATGAGCTGGCCCCCGCGGCCCTGAATTTGATGGAAGCGCGCAAGATCACATCCCTTCTGGTAAGCGACGGATCCCGGCGCCTGCTCGGCCTGGTGCACCTACACGATTTATGGACGACGCAACTGTTTTGAAACACCTGACAACGCCCGACGCCGTAGCCCGCGCACGCGCTATTGAATTGGTGCTGTTCGACGTTGACGGCGTGCTCACGGACGGGCGGCTCTGGTATTTTCCCACCAGCGAGTCCGGCCTTGTTGAGGTCAAGGGCTTCAGCGCTCACGATGGAATCGGCATTGGCCTGGCGCGCCGCGCCGGATTACAGACCGGCATCGTCACCAAGCGCCGCTCGCTCTCGGTCGAGCGCCGCGCCCGCGACTTGCGCCTTAATTTCGTGCACCAGGGCGTCGACCGTAAATACGATGCGCTGCAGGCCATCTGGAAGGAAAGCGGCTTGGGTCCGCGCCAAACCTGTGCCATGGGCGACGATATCGTGGATCTACCCATGCTTGAACACTCTGGCCTCGCCGCCGCTCCCGCCAACGCGCGGCCCGAGATCCGCGCCGCCGCCCATTTTGTTTCCGCCCATTCCGGCGGCGAGGGCGCGGCCCGCGACTTGATCGAATTCATCCTCGTTGCCAAGGGAATTTGGGAGAAAACGTTGCAACAGTATTTGACCGCGCCCGAATCCGACTACGCCGGAACCGCCGCCGCCGAGGCGGCGCGATGACCGCCGCCGCGAACGCCGCCGCTTGGAGTGAGACCCGGGTACGGGTCCGCTACGCCGAGACCGACCAGATGGGAGTGGTCTACTACGCCAACTATTTCATCTGGTTTGAAGTAGGGCGCGTCGAGCATCTGCGCGCCCGCGGCATCTCCTATCGCGACATGGAAAAAAACGACGATTGCAAAATCGCCGTCGTCGACGCCCGCTGCCGCTATAAGGCGCCCGCGCGCTACGATGACGTCATCACGATCCGAACCCGCGTTTCACGCCAGCGCGGCAGCATTGTGCACTTCGCCTACGAGGCCGTCCGCGCCCAGGATGGTTTATTGCTGGCCGAAGGTGAAACCGTCCACGTGTGCATCGATCGCAATTTCGAGGCCTGCCCGCTGCCCGAGAAATACCAATCCCAACTGGGAGTCGAAACGGCATGAACACTGTCGTAATCAAGGGTTCGGGGCTGTCATTGGAAAAGGTCGAGACCGTCGCCCACGGCAACGCCAGGGTCCGCCTCGCTCCCAGTTCCCTGCCCCGGCTCCGCGCCTCGCGCCACGTGGTCGAGCGCGCGCTTGCCCTTGACGCTCCCGCCTACGGTATCAATACCGGCCTCGGACGCCTCAGCGATGTACGCATTCCGCCTGGCAGTATCCGCGCATTGCAGGTGAACTTGGTCCGTAGCCATGCCTGCGGCGTGGGCGCGCCACTCGCGACTCCGGTGGTGCGCGCCATGCTGCTTCTGCGCGCCAACTCCCTCGCCAAGGGATATTCCGGTGTGCGACCGAAAGTCGTTGAGGCGCTGTGCGCGCTGCTCAATCGCGGTGTGCATCCCATCGTGCCCAGTCAGGGCTCGGTCGGCGCCAGCGGCGATTTGGCCCCGCTCGCGCATTTGGCGCTGGTGTTGATCGGAGAGGGCGAAGCCGAGGTCGGCGGCAAGCGCATGCCGGGTGCAGTCGCGCTGCGCCAAACCGGACTGCGCCCGCTTCTGCTCGAGGCCAAGGAAGGCCTTTCGCTTCTCAACGGCACCCAAGCCATGCTCGCCGCCGGCATCTTAAGCCTGCTTGCCGCCGAGCGCCTGGTCGAGTCGGCCGAAGTGGTGGGAGCAATGTCGCTGGAAGCGCTGCGCGGCACCCCGGTCGCCTTCGACGCGCGATTGCAGGATGTTCGCGGCCAGCAGGGCCAAAAGATTTCCGCCGCCCGGCTGCGCTCGCTCATTGCCGGCAGCCAGATTCGGCGCTCCCACCTGCACTGCGGTCGCGTTCAAGATGCTTACTCTCTGCGCTGCATGCCCCAGGTCCACGGCGCCGTGCGCGACACCTTGGCATTCGTTCGCGCAACCTTCGAGGCTGAAGCCAATGCCGCCGTTGACAATCCGCTGGTATTCGCCACGCCCAACGGCGGCGAGGTACTGAGCGGGGGCAACTTCCACGGCGAGCCATTGGCGTTTGCTCTTGATTACGTAGCCATTGTGTTGGCCTCGCTCGCCGGCATCAGCGAACGGCGCGTCGAACGGCTGGTCAACCCCGCGCTCAGCGAGTCACTCCCGGCGTTTCTTGCGCCCGACCCCGGCTTGCACTCCGGCCTCATGATGGCGCAAGTAACGGCCGCGGCATTAGTGGCGGAGAATCGCGTGCTCGCCCACCCCGCATCGGTTGACTCAGTGCCCACCTCGGCCAACAAGGAAGACTACGTTTCTATGGGCATGGGTGCCGCGCTTAAATTGCAACAGGTGGTCGCCAACACCGCGCATGTGCTCGGTATTGAATTGATCGCCGCTATCCATGCCCTCGCGCATTTGGTGCCCCTGCGCCCCGGCCGCCGTTTGCAATTGGCGCTGGCACGCGCCCAGGCTGAGATTGCCCCGTTACTGGCCGACCGCGTCCAATCCGGCGATATGGCGCGCGCCCAAAGCCTGGTGCTCAGCGGCGCGCTCAATGCTGCCTTCGCTCCTAAGAAGCGGTAATCTGCCGAATGAGGCGCTGCACTTTCGGCTTGAGATTCCAGGACTCGAGCGCCGCGCCCGCACTGGCCGACAGCCAACGACTCCCACGCTGAGCGTTGCGCACCGCCCAGGGATACAGCCCCGGGCTAAAGAAGAAAGCACTGCGGGCATCGTATTGGTCGTTGCCGAAGTACTGCTTTTGGGGGCCGTGGGTGCCAAGGTCGAATAGCTCCGGCGTGTCGCGATTAAAAAGATCCTGCAACACCATTAACTGCAATACCGAGCCTACCGAAAATTTGGCAAATTCAGGAGCATAGCCGACCTTGGTGTAGCAGTAGCAGCCCTCGTACTGGTACCCCAGCATGAACGAGCAGGCAACGTGGTTAACCAGCAGTAGATACGAGCGCAGCCAGCCCTGGATGGCGGCTACCTCGAGCCGGCGGCGGAGCTGTGCCGGGGCTCGCAGCCCCACACCCAGCAGGCGGTGCTGATAGGAGCTGCGCGAAATGCCATTGGCCAATTCCAGAAATGAGTCGATCTCTTCCAGCCGGCTTACACATCTCAGCTCGACCGTGCCTTGCTCTTCCAGGTGTTTGACCTCACGCAGCCGATTCTTGCGGGTCTTGGAGGTGAACTTGGATAGATACTCAGTCATGGTTTTGGGCATGCGGATCAAATGGTGGGGCGTCGGCGGCTCGGGCTCATATCTGCGCAATCCGAGCCGCGCAAACGCCGCCGATGCCAAGGCAGGCCACAGAGGTGAAGCGACGCTGTCGGATATGCGCAACACGTCGAACTCGCCGCGATATTGATCAAGCGCCCGGCAAAACGCACGAAACGCCGCCTCCCCAGGCGGCAGCGCCAACGTTGCCCCGGCGGGCAGCAGCACGCGCGGCCGAAACCGCAGCACACGCAACTCACCAAGTTGACAATCCATCTCGGTGCGGCGCAGCAGCATCGGGATGGCCGCCACAATGCTGCCGCCGTCGCGCAGCACAATCAGCCGCACCGCTCCCGGGTAAACTTCATTAAGCGCCAGGCACCACTCCGGGTTTGCCTGTAAATCACCTCCGCACCAGCGCAGGTGCGATTCCCGCCACGCGGGCACGTAATCTCGCAGATGCGCAGCCGCTACCCACTCCCCGTGCAGCCGGCAAGGTTCGGGTGCCAGCGCGGGTGCAAACGCCGCGGCGAACTCTCGGAGGGAAGCGGGAGCAGCGTGAATCATATCAGCACTCTGACGTAAACACGCCGCACTTCGTTGGCCGTCCGGCTCATTGGTCTTCAACGGCGCACTCCCAATTGAGGCTTATCTGCCAGACTAAAGGCAGTTCCCTATGCGAAACCACGAAGCCAATCGGTTGATCAACGAGGCCAGCCCCTACCTGCGCTTGCACGCCTTCAACCCCGTGGATTGGTATCCCTGGGGTGAAGCCGCGTTTGCCCGCGCAGTGGCTGAAGATAAGCCCATTTTTCTTTCGATCGGCTATTACACCTGCCACTGGTGTCACGTCATGGAACGCGAGTCGTTCGCCGATGCCATCCTGGCCGAGCGGCTGAATCAGGATTTTGTTTCGATCAAGGTTGACCGCGAGGAGCGTCCCGACGTGGACCGTGTCTACATGGCCTACGTCCAGGCCACGACCGGTTCCGGCGGCTGGCCGCTCACCGCCTTTCTCACGCCCGCCCTGCTGCCGTTCTATGGCGGGACATATTTTCCGCCCCGTGACGCCCACGGCGTTCCCAGCTTTGCCAGGCTTCTGGCGGCGATTAGTCAGGCGTGGAAAAATGACCGCGCCCGCCTGCTCGCGACCGCCAACGATGTCAGCAGCCAACTGACTCACATGCTCAGCCCGCGCCCAGGTTCCGGCGCCTCGCCTGCGCTTCCGAGTCTCGCCGCCGTTTGGGACAAGCTGGCGGCCCAACTGGGGGCCAGCTATGATGCCGAGCATGGCGGCTTTGGAGGAGCCCCCAAGTTTCCCCGCCCCGTGAGCCTGGGCTTCTTGCTCCGGTATGCCCAGCTTCACCGCGATTCCGAAGTCGGCCTGCACGCCAGCGCCATGGTCGTCAACAGCCTGCGCGCCATGGCCGCCGGTGGCGTGCACGACCAGATCGGCGGCGGGTTTCACCGCTACGCTACCGACGCCGGTTGGCGCGTACCCCACTTCGAAAAAATGCTCTACGACCAAGCGCAACTTGCCGTCTCCTTTCTGGAAGCCTGGCAACTCACGCATGCCGACGACTTAGCCGACACCGCGCGCACAACTCTAGACTTTGTACTTACCGAGATGACAAGTCCGGAGGGCGGGTTTTACTCTGCCCTCGACGCCGATAGCCCCATTCCAACCGAACACCAAAGCGCGGCCGGGCCGCGCGAAGGCGAGGGCGCTTTTTACCTCTGGGTCGACGACGACCTCGCTCGCGAACTGCCGCCTCAGGCGGCCGATGTCATCCGCAAAACGCTGGGCATCGAACCGGCGGGTAACGTCCCCTCCTACCTTGACCCGCACGGTGAGTTCACTGGCAAAAATATTCTCTTTCGCGCAGCCGAGCCGGCGCCGGACGAACTCGCGCCGTTCCATGCCGCGCGCGCGCAACTGTATAACATTCGCCGGCGCCGTCCCCATCCGCCGCTCGATGACAAGATCCTCACCGCCTGGAACGGCCTTATGATTTCCGCCCTGGCGCTGGGCGCCGCCGCGCTCAACGTGCCGGTGTGGCTCGCGGCCGCCCAGCGGGCCGCGCACCTGCTGCGCTCCCAGCACTGGCATGCGGCAACACAGACGTTGTATCGCCGTGACCGTCAACCCGGAGCCGATGGCGTCGAAGCCTTCAGCGAAGATTATGCATTCCTGATCCACGGCCTGCTCGATCTGCATCAGGCCGACTTCGACCCCGTTTGGATGGAATGGGCACGCCAACTCCAACACCGCCAGGACGCCTTGTTCGCCGCGCCAGGCGGCGGCTACTACGCCAGCCAAGCCGATTCGCGCATCTTTCTGCGTTTGCGCGAAGAGTACGACGGTGCCGAGCCTTCCGCCAGCTCTGTTTCGGTCTCCAACCTGCTGCGCTTGGCCATCTGGTTTGAGGACGACGGATTTCGAACGCGCGCCGAGGCCACTCTGTCTAGCTTCGCCTCCCGCCTGGAACAGATCCCGGAAGCGGTGCCACTTTTGGCCTCGACCCTCGAGGTCGCTTCCGCTCCCCCGCGCCGGTTAATGCTCGCCGGCAAACTGGACGCGCCCGACACCGCGCTGCTTCTAGCCCAATTACGGCTGCGCTTTTTGCCCGGCTACTCGGTCATGCGAGCGCCGGAGGAACTCTCCACGCGAGCCGCTGTATTTCTCTGTGAGGATTACACCTGTCAGCTTCCCATTCACGATCCGGAGGAACTCGCAGCAGCTCTGGACCGGCGTTAAAATGGACTCATGTCGGCGATGGTGGGTGAGGTCGCTTCGGAATTCAATCTGCCGGACACCGATGCGCGAATGCGCTGGCTGAGTGAATTCCATCGCCTGGGCCCGTCCGTCTTAATCTTCGTACCCAGCGTGTACGGCCTCCGTCCCCGCTGGCAGTTGTGGAGCCTGCTCCGGCATTACGACCACTTCGTTGAACAAACGACGGAAATCGTGGTGGTTGCCAATGATCCTCTCCCCGAGTTGCGCATCTTCCAAATCCAGCGCGGTTTTCCTTTCGTTTTTCTGTGCGATCAGGGAGGCGCGGTCGGTAAGGTTTACGAAATCCCGTCCGGCGGCGCCGGCGCGATGGTACTTACCACCGGGGGCGTCATCCGATACCGCCAGGTCGCCGGCGTCGGTCGCCGCAGTTCGGCTCCGCGCCTGCTGCGCTCGCTGCGTGCCCTCACAGCCGAGGAGCGCGCGCCCCGCCGGGTGTCGTCAATCTAATCAAGCTTCCAGCCGGCCAACCGCCGCAGCGCCTTGCGCGTCAGCCCGGTAAGTGGCGCGGCCGCAGCCTGCGCTTCGGTGAACCATGCGCCATCGCCGCTCGGTGAGCCGGCGTAAATATTGGCTTGAATTTTCTGGTTGGTGATGCTGTGCCGGATCGTTGCCAGCACCGTGCTACCGCCGCGCGCGGCGGGCAGTTCCCACATCTCCGCCAATTGCCGCGCCCCCGCCGGGCGCTGACGCAGCCAGACGCGAAGCTCGCCTTGCCTGCGCCGGAAGCTCAGGCGATAGTCGTACTCAACCGCGACGGCTTTGCGCTTGCCACTCGCCGGCAATGAACCGCGAGTGCGGCAGTAACGGCGCAGCGGGCACCGCCCGCAATCGGGACTTTGTGGCGTGCAAACAGTCGCCCCCAGGTCCATAAGCGCTTGGTTGAAATCGCCCGGATGCCGGAGCGAAAACCACGTCGCAATTTCCTTCTCGGCATCGCGGATGCTCAGCCCGCGTCCACTGAGTCGCGAGGCGATGCGCACCGCGTTGCCGTCTACCGCCGTCAGCGGCTCGCCAAAGGCGATGCTAAGGATGGCGCCGGCGGTATACGCGCCAATGCCCGGCAGCGCCAGCAGCGCGGCCCGCTCCCGTGGCAGCCTGCCACCGTGTTCGGCGACGACCATTTGCGCCGCGCGGTGCAGCCGGCGCGCCCGCTGGTAGTAGCCCAAACCGCTCCAGGCCGCGAGCACCGTTTCGGCGGGCGCGGTTGCGAGCTGAGTGACGGAGGGAAATCGCCCGACAAAATTGCGAAAATACCGCTCGGCCACGGCGGCTCGCGTCTGTTGCAAAATAATCTCCGAGACCCAAACCCGATACGGATCCACCCTCTCGCCCGGCTGCGCCCTCCAGGCCAGGCGCCGCCCATGGCGAACGTACCATCGCAACAGCGCGGCTCGGCGCTTTCCTGCATCCAGCATCGTGGGCATAGTACCACCGGCCCGCCGGCCAAAGAATGCTAAACTGAGTTTTCCTCTGTAGGCGCGTAGCTCAGTTGGTTAGAGCGCTACCTTGACACGGTAGAGGTCAGGAGTTCGAGTCTCCTCGTGCCTACCATTCCTTCCCGTGTCGCGTCGGCCCGCTGAAGTGCCGCGCCAATACGAGCGCCCGCGAAGGCGTAGAACGCCATCCCCCCCACACGCCGCGCTGCCGATTCCGTCATAGCGCCGGCGCCCATTTTGTCGACGTTAATGGTCGCGATAGACTAGAAGGATACAGACTAGAATGCAAGCAGCACTGGCGGCCGCTGTAGCGCCCCACCTGTCTAGATTGCAGATTATGGATAAACTTCCCGCGAAATTGTTCCCGCTGTGCGCCACGGCTGGCGCGCTTCTGGCTGCCCTGGCGCTGGCTGGATGCAAACAGGCGCCGCCCAAGCCCACGGAGCTGGCGCCGGTGCCGGTCACGGTGGCGCGCGTCACCACCGCCAACGTCCCCACCCGATTGCAGGCCATCGGCTCCGTCCAGGCGGTGGCAACCGTCTCGGTGAAATCGCTCGTCGGCGGCCAACTGCAGAGCGTCGGCTTCTCCCAGGGTGAAGACGTCCACAAAGGTCAAGTGCTTTTCACCATTGATCCGCAGCCTTACAAGGCGGCGCTGGCCCAGGCCGACGCCAACCTGGCGCGCGATCTCGCCAACGACAATCAGGCACAAACCGAGGCCAAGCGCTACGCCGACCTCGCCCGCCAGGGCATCGTCAGCGCCGAGCAGAGCGAGCAGTTGCAATCAACCGCCGCCGCCGACGACTCAGTCGTCACCGCCGATCGCGCCGCGGTCGAAACCGCGAAGCTCAACCTTAGCTACTGCACGATCACGTCGCCGATTGACGGACGCACCGGCAGTCTCCTCGTCCAGGCAGGCAACGTGATCCAGCCCAACGCCACTGTCATGGTGACGATCAACCAAATCTCGCCCATCTACGTCTCCTTCTCCGTGCCCGAGCAGTACCTGCTCGAGCTCAAGCGTTTCAACGGCGAGCACCCCCTCACCGTCGTGGCCTCCGCGCAGGGTGACGCGTCCAGCGAAACCGGCTCGCTTTCATTCATCAATAATTCGATCGACAGTTCCACCGGCACCATTCAGCTCATGGGCACCTTCCCCAACTCCGGGCAGCGGCTGTGGCCGGGCGAATACGTGAATACCGAGGTTACGCTTTCCGTCACTAACAACGCGGTTGTGGTGCCGACCACGGCCGTTCTCACCGGCCAAAACGATATGTATGTCTACGTGCTCAACGGCGACGGCGCGGTCGAGAGCCGGCCGGTGACGACCAGCACAGCGCTCAATGGCATGACGGTTGTCTCAAAGGGGCTTTCCCCGGGCGAGACGGTGGTCACCGACGGACAGTTGGCGCTGTTCAATGGCGCCAAGGTCCTGATCCGCGATAACAAGCCGCCCGCCGCCGGCGGCGGAGTCCAGGCGCAATGAATCTCGCCGGCATATTCATCAAGCGCCCCATCGCCACCGCGTTGCTGATGTCGGCCTTGCTGCTGTTTGGCATTGCCGCCTACCGTTCGCTGCCGGTGAGCGATCTGCCCAATGTTGATTTTCCGACCATTCAGGTGAATGCCGGCCTGCCTGGCGCCAGCGCCCAGACCATGGCCTCGTCGGTGGCCACGCCGCTGGAGAAACAATTCGCCGCCATCCCGGGCCTCGACGAAATGAGCTCCAGCAGCTCGCAGGGCTCAACCTCCATCTCGCTTCAGTTCGCTCTCGATCGCAACATCGACGGCGCCGCCGGCGATGTGCAGACGGCGATCTCCGCCGCCGGCGGGCAGCTCCCGCCCGGCATGCCGACCCCGCCCACGTTCAAGAAGGTCAACCCGGCCGACAGTTCGATCATCAACATCGCCCTCACCAGCGACACCCAGCCCGCCTCCACCGTCGATCACTACGCCGAGGACGTAGTCGGCCAGCAGATTTCAATGGTCGCCGGCGTCGCCCAGGTCAACGTCATGGGCGCGCAGAAGTATGCCGTGCGGATCAAGCTCAATCCCTCCGCCATGGCGGCCCGCGGCGTCGGCATTGACGCGGTGCAGACCGCGATTCAAAACGGCAACGTGAACCTTCCCGCCGGCGTGCTCTGGGGCGCCAACAAGGCCTATACCGTGCAGGCCACCGGACAGTTGACCAGCGCCGCCGGCTACCGCTCGCTGATCGTCGCCTACAACAATGGCGCGCCGGTGCGGCTGCAAGACGTGGCCGAAGTGGTGGATAGCGTCCAGATAGACAAGAATCAGAGTTGGGTCAACGGCTCGCCCGCCGTGCTGCTCACCATCATGAAGCAGCCCGGCACCAACACCATCGAGGTCGTGAACCGGATCCTGGCGCTCATGCCGCAATTTAAGCGCTCGATCCCACCCTCCATCAAAATCCAGGTCGAGTACGACAAGTCCATCCCCATTCGCGCCTCGGTCAACGACGTCAAATTCACCCTGTTGTTGACCATGTGCCTGGTGGTGCTGGTCATCTTTCTGTTTCTGAAGAACTTCTCCGCCACCGCCATCCCCAGTCTGGCGTTGCCCTTCACCATCGTGGGCACGTTCGCGGTGATGTACCTGCTGAATTACAGCCTCGACAACCTCTCCTTGCTGGCCCTCACCCTATCGGTCGGCTTCGTCGTGGACGACGCCATCGTCATGCTGGAGAATATCGTCCGCCACATGGAAATGGGCAAGAGCGCCATGGCGGCCGCCCTCGATGGTTCCAAGGAAATCAGTTTCACCATTTTGTCGATGACGCTGTCGCTGACGGCGGTCTTCATTCCATTCCTCTTCATGGGCGGCGTGCTCGGCCGCCTGCTGCACGAGTTCGCCGTCACCATCGGCGCCGCGATTCTGGTTTCCGGTTTTGTGTCGCTGACGCTGACCCCCATGCTGTGCAGCCGCTTCCTCAAGCCGCACACGCACGAGGAAAAGCACGGGGTTATGTACAACACCCTGGAGAACGGCTTCCAGTTGATGTACCGCTTCTACGACCGCACGCTGAGGATCGTACTCCACCACCCGGTGCTCACCATGCTGGCGGCCGCGATCGTGCTGGCCACCACGGTCGAGCTCTTTCTCATCTCCCCGACCGGCTTTCTCCCCAATGAAGACATGGATGAAGTCGTAGCCCAGGTGCAGGCGGCGCAGGGTATCTCCTGGCAGGCAATGAAGCAGCACGAGCTCGAAGTCATCAAGGTATTCGACGATCTTCCCGAAAGCAACGCCGTGATGGCGTTCGCCGGCGGCGGCGCCGGCAACAGCGGTTCCGTCTACGACCACCTCAAACAGCGCAAGGATCGCAAGCGCAGTGCCGACGAAATCATTGCCGCCGTCCGCCCCGAGCTGGCCAAAATACCCGGCGTGCAGGTGTTTCTGCAAAACCCGCCCCCGATTCGCATGGGCGCGCACGGCACCAAGAGCCTCTATCAAGTTGCGCTCCAGGGCACCGATCCCGCCGAGCTCTATCACTACGCGCCCCTGCTCGCGCAAAAGCTCAGCCAGTACGCCATGCTGAAGGACGTCAACACCGACATCCAACTGCAAAATCCGCAGGTGAACGTCGTCATCGATCGTGATAAAGCCTCCAGCCTCGGCGTCACCGCCGAGCAGATCGAACAGGCGCTCTACACCGCCTACGGACAGCGCCAACTCTCGCTCATCTACGCCCCTGACGACGAGTACTACGTCATCACCGAACTCGAGCCCCAATACCAGCTTAGCCCCGCGACGCTGCAGTATCTCTACGTTCACTCGACCACCGGCGCGCTGGTGCCGCTTAGCGCGGTCACCAACTTTACCCAGGACCTTGGCCCGCTCACTGTAAATCACATCGGGCAATTCCCCGCCGTGACAATTTCCTTCGACTTGCAGCTCGGCGCCGCCCTCGGTCCGGCCGTGGCTCTAATCCAGCAAACCGCGCAGCAGATGCTGCCGCCCACGATTACTACTGTGTTCCAGGGCAGCGCCCAGATTTTCCAGCAGTCCATGCAAGGCATGGGCTTGCTGCTGATCATGGCGCTGCTGGTGATTTACATCGTTCTCGGCATCTTGTACGAGAGCTTCATCCACCCGCTGACGATTCTCTCCGGCTTACCCGCCGCTGGTTTTGGCGCCCTGTTGACGTTGTGGTACTTCAAAATCGATCTGAACATCTACTCCATCGTGGGGATCATCATGTTGGTCGGCATCGTCAAAAAGAACGCCATCATGATGATTGACTTCGCCATGGAAACCGAACGCAGCCATGGCACCGGCCCCCGCGAGGCCATTTATCAAGGCGCGCTGGTGCGCTTCCGGCCCATCATGATGACCACCTTCTGCGCACTGGTTGGCACGCTGCCCATCGCGCTCGGTACCGGCGCCGGCGCCGAAACCCGCCGTCCCCTGGGCTTGGCCGTGGTCGGTGGCCTGCTCTTCTCGCAGTTTCTGACCCTCTACATCACCCCAGTCGTCTACGTTTACATGGATCGCTTCCAGCACTGGATCGGCCACAAGGACAAACTGCCCGTCGCGCGGCCGCACGAAGTCGTCAATGCTTAGCCACCGGAACGCTCCCGCTCGGCTTGCCGAAGTTAGCGGTTAGATAGTCCACGATCTTCGTCTCATCGTCGGTGGAAACGTCCGCCCCGCGCGAGATCATGTCGTCGACCGTCCCGAGCCATCCTTCCCGCGACATGCGTCGGCTGACAATGCGGTCGATCGCGTGGCAGCCCGTGCACGTGTCCAATACCAATGACTTGGCAGGTCCCGGTGGCAGCGGGTCCACCGCCGTTTTCGGCGCCGATGTGGTGCCAGTCGGCGTGGTCGGCGCTGGCGCCGCGGCCGGGGCTGGAGACCCCTTCGGGGGATGTGCGGGCACTGGGGCTTGCCCCGCCGCCAACGTCAACATGGCGAAGGTTGAAATTAAAATGCAACGCATAAAAAATGTTTGCCGGCGCTTGAAAGTCAACTATAGCGTGGGTGTATGATCAGGACAATGACCCGGGAGGAATTCGAAGCGACCGCGCTCTTCCGCTTACAGCGCCTTTTTCCCCAGGCGCGTTTTCTCAAGGCGGGCCAGCTTGAGATTGCCATCCTTCGCAGCCCGTCTGGCAACCCCACCGCCCACCGCCTGCGGCTTTCACGCGCTTGGGCCGCCTTCTGCCAAAATGGCGAGCGCTTCGATATGGACACCTACTTGTCCCGCGTGGTCGGAACCATCGAGTACCAAGTCCCCGCCGATTGGAAAACCGCCCGCTCTACCATTTACCCCAAACTTTTGACCTCCGGTTTGGTCAAACGCAATCGCCGCCCGCTCTTTTATCCTTTGGCCGGCGAATTGGGATACGTGCTCACCAGCGGCGACGCCGACAACTGGATTACCGAACAAGATATCGAAACTTGGTCCATCGGCGAGGAGTGCGTTCTCGCCGCCGCGATGGAAAATCTCGACCGCCTCTGGAACGAAGCCACCGTCGTCGCATGGACCATTCAGGACAACATCCGCGCCTTCCATGTCGAGGTCACCCACGGCCACAAAGCCGCCTTCATCCTCGCCCCCCAGTTCGAAGAGCGCGCCATGGCCCTGCTCAACACCGACGACTTTTCCGTCGCTATCCCTAACCGCAATTTCCTGGTTACCTTCAGCGCCCACGACGATGAATTCATGCAGATCCTCCAGCCTGTGGTGAAGAAGGAAATTGCTGCCGGTTTTCCGCTCAGCCGGCTGCTGATTCGCATCAACCCTGAAGGTTATAGCCTCGACACCCTGCCGCTGGATTAGCTGGCGAAATATAGACCAGTTTGCTACTCTTGTGCTCTCAGGAGGAGAATCATGCGCACCCATCTGCTCGTCGCCGTCGCCCTTTTAGGCCTCGGTCTGTCCGCCCAAAAGCCGGCGCCCAAACCAGCCGCCAAACCCGCTGCCGCTCCGCAGGCCATGGGGCCTGGGACCTACGCCACGTTTGACACCAGCAAGGGAAAGTTCGTTGTGCAGCTCTTCCCCAAGGACGCCCCCAAATCGGTCGCCAATTTCGTCGCCCTGGCTCAAGGGAAAAAGGCCTACAGCGATCCCGCCACCGGTGGCATCTCCATGGCGCCGCTCTACACCAACCTGCTCTTCTTCCGCAGCGTTCCCGGCTACATGGTACAAACCGGCGATCCCCTCAACAACGGCACCGGCAAGTTGGGCTACTCGCTGCCCGTCGAACACAACAATCTCCACTTCGATCAGCCCGGACGCATGGCCCTGGCGCAAGTACAGGGCGACCCAAGCTCGCGCGGCTCGCAGGTCTTCTTTACCCTTAAGGCGGTGCCTGAGCTCGACAAGGAGGGCTTCCTCGTAATCGGTCAGGTCGTGCAGGGGTTGGATGTGGTCCAGGCTCTCTCCGAAGGCCCCCGCAAGGCGGGACAAACCGACGTGCCCGCCTATCCCAACATCCTTAACAAAGTGACGATCACCCAGAAGTAACGGGCATCTCTACAGCAGCGAGCGCGTGGCTTCGAGCGCGCGCTCGTAGTTCGGCGGATTGCCGATCTCCGGCACGTACTCCACATAACGAATCGTCCCGCCCTGATCGACCACGAAAATTGCGCGCGACTCCAACCGCAATTCCTTGATCAGCGTTCCCATCGCCGCGCCGAACGATCCCGTCTGGTAATCCGACAGCGTCTGCACATGGCTCGCTCCGGCGGCGCCGCACCAGCGCTTCTGCGCAAACGGCAGGTCCATGCTTACCGTCAGAACCTTGACCTTGTCGCCCAGCTTGCCCGCTTCCTCGTTGAAGCGCCGCGTCTGAGTATCGCAAACCGGAGTGTCCAGTGACGGCACGACACTAAAAATCCGCACCGCACCCGCCGTGTCGGCCGCGGTCACCGGCTTCAGACTATTGTCGACCAGCGTGAATTCCGGCAGCTTGTCGCCCGGTTTGAGCGCCGGTCCGACCAAAGTGAGCGGGTTGCCCCGCATGGTAGTGGCATTGGGACGTTCGATGGGGTTCATATATTTAGACTCCGATCACCTGCACCAATTGGCGAACCGACTCCGCCGATTTCTGCAACGCCGCCTGCTCATCGGCGTTCAGCCGTACTTGAATTACATCTTCGATGCCGCGCGCCCCCAGTTTGCAGGGTACTCCGACAAATAAACCGTTGATGCCGTACTCGCCCTCCAGATACGCCGCGCAGGGCAGAATCTGCTTCTTGTCTTTCAGAATCGCCTCCGCCATCTGTACCGCCGCGCCCGACGGCGCGTAATAGGCGCTGCCGGTCTTGAGGAACGCCACGATCTCCGCCCCGCCATCGCGGGTGCGCTTAACCAGCCGCTCGATCGTCGCCGCGTCCATCAATTCGGTGATTGGAATGCCGGCGACCGTCGTATAGCGCGGCAGCGGCACCATGGTATCGCCGTGGCCGCCCAGCACGAACGCATTGACATTCTCAACCGATACATTCAACTCCATCGCGATGAAGGTGGCAAAGCGCGCCGAATCCAGCACGCCCGCCATGCCGATCACCCGGTTGCGGCTGAATTTGCTCAGCTTGTAGGCCGCCTGGGCCATGGCGTCAAGCGGGTTGGTGACCAGTATCAGAATGCTGTTCGGCGAGTGTTTCACCACCTGGGTGACACACGATTCCATCACTTCGTAGTTCTTTTTCAGCAGGTCGTCGCGACTCATGCCCGGCTTGCGCGCCAAACCCGCGGTGATGATCACGATGTCGGAGTTGGCCGTTTCCTCATAGCCGTTGCTGCCGGTGAGCGCCACATCCTTGCCGATGATCGGCGTGGATTGGCGCAAATCGAGCGCCTTGCCCTGCGGAACGCCCTCGGCGATGTCAACCAGAACAACGTCGGCCAGCTCGCGCGTGGCGAGCCAATGTGCGGTGGTGGCGCCCACATTGCCGGCGCCTACGACGGTGACTTTGCTTCTCATGATGGTGTCTATTGTCCCTTCTTCATGTTCTCGATGATCGCAGCCGAGAACTCGCTGGTTTTCAACTTGGTCGCGCCCGGCAGCAGCCGGGCCAGATCGTAGGTCACTCGCTTTTGCTGAATGGTCGCGCCCACGCCGTGCTCGACCATTTTCGCGGCTTCTTTCCAGCCCAGCGCATTCAGCATCATCACCCCCGACAAAATCAGCGAACCGGGGTTGATCACGTCCTGATCCGCGTACTTGGGCGCGGTGCCGTGGGTGGCTTCAAAGAAGGCGTACTCCTCGGAAATATTCGCTCCCGGCGCCAGGCCGAGCCCGCCCACCTGCGCCGCGCAGGCGTCGGAAAGGTAGTCGCCGTTGAGGTTGGTGGTGCAAATCACCTGGTAGTCACGCGGACGCAGCAGTATCTGCTGGAACATCGAATCGGCGATCCGGTCGTTGATCAGAATTTTTCCCGCCGGCAGCTTACCCTCGTACGGCGCGCGCCACAGTTCTTCTTCCGTAACGCATTGATCGCGGAATTCCTGCGTCGCCACCTCGTAGCCCCAGTCGCGAAACGCCCCCTCGGTGAATTTCTGGATGTTGCCTTTATGCACCAGTGTGACCGTGGTGAGTCCGTGCGAGATGGCGTGTCGCAGCGCCTGCCGCACCAGCCTCTTCGAGCCGGTGATCGAGATGGGCTTGATGCCGACACCGGAATCGGTGCGCACCGACTTGCCAAACTCCTGCTTCAGGAATTGAATCAGCTTCGCCGCCTCCGGCGTTCCCTGCTGGAATTCAATGCCGGCATAAACGTCCTCGGTGTTCTCCCGGAAAATGATCACATCCACCGCTTCCGGCTCTTTCACCGGTGACGGCACGCCGGGGTAGTATTTTACTGGTCGTACGCAGGCGTACAAATCCATCTTCTGTCGAATGCTGACGTTTAGGCTTCGAATGCCGCCGCCCACGGGCGTGGTCAGCGGTCCTTTGATGGCAAAGCGAAAATCGCGCGCCGCCTGCACCGTGTCCTCGGGCAGCCATTCACCGAACTTCTGAAACGCCTTTTCCCCGGCAAACACCTCGAACCACGCAATGCGCCGTTTTCCGCCGTAGCAGGCCTCGACCGCCGCGTCCCACACCGGCCGGCTGGCTTTCCAGATGTCGCGCCCCGTGCCGTCGCCTTCGATGAAGGGAATAATCGGATGTTCCGGAACAATAAAGCGCCCGTCGCGGGCCTGGATTACGTCGCCGGCGGGAACCGCCATGCCATTGTAGGTTCGCATTTATCTCCTTGGATATTTCCTCGCCTGATGTCGCGTCGCCACCCGCGCCAGAATCAACACGGCAACTCCCACCAGCGCCAGCGCCGAGCCCAGGTGCGGCCAGGTCGTCCAGTACCGAAGGGCGATGCCGGTCAGCGCGACCAGCAACCCAAACCAATATAGTAACGGAAAAACCGCGTTCCCTCGCATCCAACTATTATGTGGCTACAGCCATTGCGTATATATTTCCCGAATACGAGCGCGGGTTTTCTCCACCGTCTCGGTCAGGTCCTGCGCTAACGTCCCGGGCCAGATGCCGCGCAGCCAGCCCTCCGCCCGCGCAACCGCCGCTCCCGCCGCCGGGATGGCGCCGCCCGCCTTCCCCGTCGCCACGCGCAGCGCATGATCGCAGGCGCGCAACAACTCGACCGCTTCCCCCAACTCCGTTGCCACTTCGGCCGGCAGGTCCTCCAAGCACCGCGCCTGTGCCCCCAGCGATGTGACGGCCAAGCCCACTGTGGCGCCCTCGCCCGCCGCCAATCTATGTCGCGACACGATGAAATCAACATCATAGTAGCCGCCCGGAGCGGTCTTGAGGCCCCAGCGCCCCGGGTGCCCCTCGCGTTCAATCCGGTTCCGTAGCGCCTGCAGCGCCTCGCGCGCGATTTGTTCTCCTGAGAAGCGCTCGGCCAACGCCTGGCCCACTCTTCCCAGCGCCGCGCCGGCTGTCGCCGTAGCGCCGGCGACATGGCGCGCTTTGAGATAGCTGCATGCCTCCCACTCCGAGGCGCGCGTCGTGAAATGGCGCCCCAGACTGGCCGGCGTTTGCACCAACTCGCCCTCGCCCCCGGCCGGACGCAATCGCGTATCCACCGCGTACAAGCTGCCCTCGCGGGTATAGGCGGTGACCGCCTCGATGAAGCGGGCGGCCAGCTTGGTCGCCGCTTCGAGTTCACCCTCCTCGGCGACAAAAACCAGATCGAGGTCGCTAAGCAAATCCAATTCGTCCAAGCCAAGCCGCCCCAGCGCCAGCACCGCGAATGACGGCGCGTCTGCCGTGGTCTGGGCTCCGGCCAGAGCCTCCGCCAATGCGACCTCGGCCGCGTGCGAGTGCGCCGCCAGGGTTCGCGCGATTGGCCAGCGTTGCTGCCACTCTTCATCCAGCAACCGCAACAGGCGCAGCAAGTGCCGCAAGCGCAGACTGGCGCCCGGCTCAAGTTCCTCCTCCCGCGCCCACACGGCAGCCAGCTCCGGCCGGCGAATCAGAGTTTCGGCCATCCAGTCGCTGGTGCCCAGCGCCCACGCGAGCCGCGGCAAGAGCGCTTGCGGCAGCGAGCGCAACGCCCGATCGGCCTCGGGCAGCGTGGCCGCCGAACGCAGGAGCCGTTGCCATTGGCGCTGCAGGTGCAAGCCGTCGTCCTCATTGGCGCTCGCGGGTTTCGTCAGTACAATGGGCGCCGCCGGCGCAGGCTGCGGTGCGGGCGCTTCTCGCCCCAGGAAAGAGTCATACAACGCGCGCACCTGCCGCATACGCTGGCGCAGCGTTTCAAGCCACCGATCGGCATCGTCGGCGTCGAAGCCGCGCGCCAGTGCCTGCAATCGCGCCGCGTCGTCGGGTAGCGTATGCGTCTGTTGTCCGCGACGCATTTGCAGACGGTGTTCAATCTGCCGCAGCACGACGTACGCCGATGAGAGCAGTTGAAAATCAGCGCTCGATAGCCGCCGCTTATCATGCAGGCGCTGCATCGCGAGCAGCGTATTCGACTGCCGCACCCACCGGTCGCCGCCGCCATGCAGACGCTGCAGGAACTGTACCAGGAACTCGATGTCGCGAATTCCTCCCGCATCCAGTTTGACGTTGATGGCGCTGGTCCTTCGTCCCAGCGCGCGGTGGCGCTCCAGCTGCGCGGCGATGCCTTCACGGCTGGTGCGGACGCCGGCGGCCACGAGCGCCTCGTCGGGCGCCGGCGGGTACACCTTGTCGCTGACCACCTCGAGAAACTGCTGCCCCAACTCCAGCGAGCCCGCGCAGGCTCGCGCCCGAATTAGCATCTGCCACTCCCAATCCCGCGCCTGTTGGTAATAGTCCTCCGCCTGGCGCAGCGACAGCGCCAAATCGCCTTCGCGTCCACCCGGACGCAGCCGCAAATCAATGCGGTACGCATCCGCCACCTGCGCCACCACCGACTGCGCCAGCCGAATGAAGAACTCCTTGTTACTGATCGTCTCCGCTCCGCCCGCGGTCTCGCCGTCGACGCTGTAGACGAACATAAGGTCCAAATCCGAACTGTAATTAACCTCGTTGCCCCCCAGCTTTCCCAGGCCTACGATGACCATCTCCGCGCTCGCGCCGTGTTCCCCGCGCGGCGTACCGTAGCGCGCCGCAAGATCATTCCAATTCCACGCATACGCTTGCGCGAGAATGGCATCCGCCAGCGCCGACAAATCGCCCACCGTTTCCGCGAGCGGCGCCACGCCGCGCAGATCGCGCCACACAATGCGCAGATATTCGCGGCGCTGAAAAACCGTCAGCCGCCGCGCGCGATCACCCTGAGGCTCGGCATTCAGAAAACTCGCCAGCTCCGACGCCCAATCCTCCCGCGCCCTGCCGCTGCTCGTGCGCATCCGATCGAGCCACAGCAGCCACTCCGGTGATTGCACCAGCGCTTCGGTTAGGTAATCGCTATTCTCAAGAATCACTCGCAGCGCATCGCGCAGCGAGGGATCGCGTTCCAGCGCCTTCCGCGCCGCCGGCGGCGCTACTTCCCAATAGCGTTCATAGCGTTCGCTGTTCACCGTCTTCCAGTATGCCCGCGCGTCACCAAAGTCGCCCATAATTAGGCATGGCTGCCGCTGGCTACATCGTTGCCTCGGTTCGCACACCGGTGACGCGCGCCGGCAAGGGCGGGCTCCGCGCCACCCGGCCCGACGATCTCGGCGCCTTTGCCCTCAGCGCCGCGCTCGAGCGCGCCGGCGTCGAAGCCTCCGCCGTCGAGGACGTGATCCTCGGCTGCGCCATGCCCGAAGCCGAGCAGGGCCTCAATGTGGCGCGCATGGCCGCGCTGCGCGCCGGGATTCCGGTCGAGGCCTCGGCCGTCACCGTGAACCGCTTTTGCGCCTCCGGCCTCGAAGCTATCGTCATGGCCAGCGAGCGCATCTCCTCCGGAGCCGATGTCATCCTGGCGGGAGGCGCCGAAAGTATGAGCATGGTCCCCATCGTCGGCAACAAGCCCAGCGTCAATCCCTGGCTGATGGAACATCGCCCCGACAGTTATCTGAGCATGGGCCTTACGGCAGAACGTGTGGCGGCCAAATTCCAAATCACCCGCGAGGCCGCCGATGCCTACTCGCTGGCCAGCCACCATAAGGCCATCGCGGCGCAGCAAGCCGGACTCTTTAATGATGAAATCGTCCCCGTCGAGACGCGCCTTCCCGACGGCGCCGGATGGCAGCCGGTTCGCATCACCGCCGACGACGGCCCCCGCCGTGAGACTTCGCTCGAAGCGCTGGCTGCCCTGTGCGCCGCCTTTCATGCCCATGGTGTCGTGACCGCCGGCAACTCTTCCCAAACCAGCGATGGCGCCGCCGCCTCGCTCCTCGTCAGCGAAAGCTTTCTCACCACCCATGGCCTCCGCCCCCTGGCGCGCATCGCCGGCTACGCCACCGCCGGCGTCGAGCCCGGTTTAATGGGTATGGGCCCGGTGGCCGCCATCCCACGCGCCCTGCAACGCGCCGGCGTCCAACTCGGCGACCTCGCCGTCATCGAACTCAATGAAGCATTCGCGGCCCAGTCACTGGCCGTGATCGCCGCTGCCTCGCTCGACCCGGCTCGCGTCAACGTCAATGGCGGCGCCATTGCTCTGGGTCATCCGCTGGGCTGCACCGGCGCCAAGCTAATGGCCAGTCTGCTCGCCGAATTGCGGCGGCGCAAAGCTCGCTGGGGCATGATCACGCTCTGCGTCGGCGGCGGCCAGGGCGTCGCCGCCGTCATCGAGAACCTGGCATGACCACCGGCGACTTCCTGCTGGCACCGCCCCCGCCGGCCGCGGCTGAAACCTTTCCCGAGAGCTTTAGCGGCCAGCGCCAACTCATCGCTCAAACCGCCGAGCGTTTCGCTCAGGATGAAATCGCTCCCGCCGCCGACCGCATCGAATCGCAGGACTTCGCCTTCATCCGCGGCCTGCTCAAGCGCGCCGGCGAGCTCGGCCTCACTGCCGTTGACGTTCCCGAAGAGTACGGCGGCCTCGGGCTCGACAGTGCCACCTCCGCCCTGGTCGCCGATCACATGGCGGTACAGGGCTCCTTCTCCGTAGCCTTCGGCGCCCACGTTGGCATCGCGACCCTTCCCCTCGTCTACTTCGGCACTGACGACCAGAAACGGCGCTACCTGCCCCGCCTCGCTTCGGCGCAGTGGATTGGCGCCTATGCGCTCAGTGAATCCGGCTCCGGCTCCGACGCCTTGGCGCTGCGCTCGCAAGCCGCGCCCACGCCCGACGGCGGCGCCTACATTCTCAATGGCGAAAAAATGTGGATCAGCAATGCCGGCTTCGCCGACCTGTTCACCGTATTCGCCAAGGTCGGCGATCGCGTCTCCGCCTTTCTAGTGGAGGCGGCCACGCCCGGCGTCTCAACCGGAGCCGAAGAGCACAAAATGGGGATCCTCGGCTCCTCTACCCGTCCGCTGCTGCTGCGCGACGCTCGCATACCCGCTTCCAACTTGCTCGGCCAAGTGGGCGAGGGTGCGCACATCGCCTTTCAGATCCTCAACGTGGGGCGATTCAAGCTGGGCGCCGCATGCATCGGCGGCGCCCGCAATCTACTGCGCCAGACTGTCGCCTACGCCCGCGAACGGCGCGCCTTCGGTAAAGAAATCGCGCAATTCGGCCTGGTGCGCCAAATGATCGTCGATACCGCCCTCGGCCTGTACGCCAGCGAGAGCATGGTCTACCGCACCGCCGCCGCTCCCAGTGCCACCGCCGATGCGGTCGAATGCGCCATCGTCAAAGTCGACGCCAGCGAGATGCTCGATCGCGCCGTCGACCGCGCTGTGCAAATTCATGGCGGCAACGGTTTCATTCGCGGCAATGTTGCCGAACGCGCCTACCGCGACGCCCGCGTCAACCGCATCTTTGAGGGCACCAACGAAATCAACCGCCTGCTCATCCCCGCCACCCTGCTCCGCAACGCCCAGCGCGGCACCTTGGCTCTCTTGCCCGCCATTGAAGCGGTCACCTCCGAGCTCTTGAGCCCGCCCGCTGAAAGTTCGCCCAGTGAAATGGCGCGCAAGACGACTCTGCTGGTCGCCGGCATCTCTTTCCGCAAGCATGGCGCGGCGCTGGCCGAACAGCAGGAAGTCCTCGCAGCCATCGCCGATCTTTCCATCGCGACCTACCGCCTGCAATCCATCGCCCAGCGCGGCGCCGGCGACGATCAAATGATCATGAATCGCGTGATCAACGAAGAAACCCTCGACCAGGTCGAGCTCACCGCCCGCCGCGCGCTCTGCTGGCTCAGCACGGGTGACGATCTCCGAACCCAGCTCGCCTGGCTCCGCCGCCTGCTCAAGCGACCTCCGGAAGATACCCTCGCCCTGCGCCGCCAGATCGCGTTGCGTATACTGTCGGCATGACAGAGGCAGCGCTGCCGGTTTGGGTACAAGCCGTTTATGTTTCGTGGGCGGTCGTGGGCGCCTATTTTATTATCGCGGCGCTCGCAGCGCGCCGTATTAAGATTCGCGAGGCGCGCTCCAAGCGCACCCTTGACATCCTATTGATTTGGGGCGGATATGCCCTGCTCTTCGCCTACATCAGCCCATCCGCCTCAATTTGGAACGCAGCCTTCGTCCCCCCCGAGTTCGCCGCGCCGATCGGGTTTGCGGGCGCCGCCATCGCCGTGGCAGGCCTCGCCATGGCGCTGGGCTCGCGCATCGTGCTCGGTCGCTGGTGGAGCGGCACGGTGGCGCTCAAGGCCGACCATCAACTGGTTCGCACCGGGCCCTACCGTGTCGTACGCCACCCGCTCTACACCGGCCTGATGGCGGCTACCCTCGGCGCCGCATTGGCATTCGGATTCTGGCGTTCGCTCGCCGGCGCTGCCCTGCTCTGGATCGCCTTCCTTTGGCGCGCCCGGCGTGAGGACACGCTGCTGGCCGGCCAATTCGGACCTCAGTTCCTCGACTACCGCCGCTCCACCGGTCGCCTTCTGCCCCGCCGCAATAACGCCCCTCTCTTTTCCGGCAGCGCCCTATATGCGGCCGGCGTGTTCGGCCTGGGCGTCATACTCCTCTTCTCCAACAGGTTTGGCGGCCCGGTGCCTACCTGGCCGGAGTTGACGTTGGCCCTGGCCCTTGCCTCGGGATTGGCCATGGTCGTCGCCAGCGCCAGCCTTTTCGCCCACGGCGCCGAGCGTTGGGCGGCGAACGTCTTGCTCTGGAATTTCCTCGGCTGGTGTCTGCTCCTTCGCCTTCCCGCCATAATCGCCGACCCGTTGACGCTGGGCTCCTGGGCCAACCTTGGCGAACCGCTCGTCCTCCTGGTCGCGGCCTGGCTGTTGCTGCGCCCCATCGCGCCCCGCCCCCGGGTAATTCCTCGCGTGTTGTTCGGTGTGTTTGTAATCCTTACCGGTGCGGAACATTTCGCTTATGCCACCTACACCGTCGGCCTGGTTCCAGGTTGGCTGCCGGCGCCTATGATTTGGACCTACGCCACCGGCGTTTGTCACATCGCCGCTGGCATCGCCATCGCAACTGGCGTGTACGGACAACTCGCCGCGCGCCTGTGGGCGCTGATGATTACAATTTTCACAGTGCTTGTCTGGGTGCCGCGTGTGTGGGCAACGCCCGCCCAACGCCCGATGTGGACTGAGTTACTCATGTCGGCCGCCATGGCTGGCGCCGGTTGGGTGCTGGCGGCTTCCTACCGCGCCTCAGCCGAGGCGGCGCGCGAACTCCGCACTCACGCTTAGCCCCAACGTTTCCTGCGCTAGCTCCATCGCTCTTTGCGCGTACGCCAGATTCTGGGTCGCCTCGATTCCGGTGATTTCATCGAAGAACCATCCGCAGCTGGTAAACATCAACATGGCAAAGCGCTGCAGCTCGAGCAGACGCCATACTCGGTCGGCGTCCGCCACGTCTAGCGGATGAAGCTGATGGCGATTTAAAAACGCGGCCCGCGAAGCGGGCGACCCGTCGAGCAGCACGTCAATATAGTCATTGCGCGCCGCCCAGGCGTCCCGCACCAGCCGCTCGGCGGCCTCGGCATACGCCGGTGCGATTTGATCCCGCAGCCAGTTGAGCGAATCCCGCATCGGCGCCCGCCATGCCTGGTTCACGTTGGGCGCGCCGCCCGAGTTGCAGCCGCAATCCGAGCGCCAGCGCTCGATGCCGTGTTCGCAACTCCAGGACGAATTTTCAATGATCTCGACCTCGTGCGCCGGTGGATGCGTCGCCAGAAAGGCGCGATAGTTGGTGATGTGAATGTCCCCACGCGCCTCGAGGAAGCGTAACGCCGAGGCCAGCGCCATTTCGCCGAACTTGTGGTGATGTCCATAGCTCTCGCCGTCGGTCGCCACACTCACCAGTTGGCTCCCCGCGGACGACTCGTCAAAACCGTTGGCCAGCCGCTCCGCCAGCCGGTGGCCGTCCCGTAGCAACCCTTCAAACGCCACCGCCTGTGCCAGCCCGGCGTCGTAAAAAAATACGGCGATGCGGCGCTCTGAGGGCAGCCGCACTTCGTAGACGTGCCGCGTGTCAATTCTTGCGCCCGTCACGTCCTGCCAGCGATGGCCGCCAAACGCGCGTACGCGTTTTGCCTGTCTCGGCGCCAGGATGGTGAAGCGTATGCCCGCCGCCGCCAGCGCGTCGAGCGCGGCCATATCCACAGCCGTTTCCGGTAGCCACATGCCTTCCGGTTCCCTGCCAAATCTGGAGCGAAAATCCTGGCTGCCCCAATGCACCTGCGTCTGCCGGTCTCGCGCGTTGGCCAGCGGAAGAATCATGTGGCTGTAGGCTTGCGCCACCGCTCCATGCGCCACCCGGTCGGCAGCGAGCACGGCGCCGTAAATATCGGGCGCGTTGGCTTCCATCCACGAAAGCAGCGTCGGACCAAAATCAAAACTAATCCGCTCAAAATTATTGCGCTCTGCCAGCAGTTTGCCGGCCTCGTCCAGAATGCGGGCCGCGGCATTCGGGCCATAGCACTCCGCCGCCACCCGTGCGTTCCAGTCGTGAAACGGCGCCGCGCTCGGTTGCGCCGCAATTACTCCGGTCCAGGGATCCTCGCGCGGCGGCTGGTAGAAGTGGCCGTGAATACAGACCGACTTTTCGGCCGGCTGGGGCTTAGGGTTCATGGCGGAAGAACACGCACCCTAGCGGCGGCAAATTAATGGTGATGGCGCCGTCGTCGCTCCACACCCCGCCTAGGTTGCCTTGGCCGCTGCCGCAGTAGTCCACGGCGTCGCTGTTCAGAATCTCGCGCCAGTGCCCGGCGCGCGGGACCCCAAGCTGAAAGTCCAGCCGCCCCACCGGTGTGAAGTTGCAAACGATCAGTACACAGTCCCCCTCGCTCCCCCACCGCAGCCAGCTCAGCGTGCTCTGCTCCGTGTCATTGCAATCCACCCACTGAAAACCACGCGACTCGAAATCGAGCTGGTGCAGCGCCGGCGTGTTGCGGTAGGCCGTATTTAAGTCCCTGACCCACTGGAGCAGGCCGGCGTGTACCGGATACTGCAACAAGTGCCACTCAATGCTCGAATCATGGTTCCACTCGTTGCCCTGCCCGAACTCGTCGCCCATGAAGAGCAGTTTCTTGCCGCTCTGCCCGTACTGCAATCCGTAGAGCAGTCTCAGGTTGGCAAAACGCTGCCACTCATCACCCGGCATTTTGGCCAGCAGCGACGCTTTGCCGTGCACCACTTCATCGTGGGAGAGCGGCAGCACAAAATTTTCCTGCCAGGCGTAAAGTTGCCGGAACGTCAGTTGGCTATGGTGATATTTGCGGTGAATCGGGTCGTGGGCAAAAAAGGCCAGCGTATCGTGCATCCACCCCATGTCCCATTTCATCCCGAACCCAAGTCCGCCCAGGTACGTGGGGCGCGACACCATCGGCCAGGCGGTTGACTCTTCGGCAACCGTTTGAATGCCGGGGAAGTTGCCGTACACGTCTTCGTTCAACTGCCGCAGCAGCGAAATGGCCTCGAGGTTCTCCCGGCCACCGAATTGGTTCGGTATCCACTCCCCCGGCTGGCGCGAGTAATCCAGGTAGAGCATCGAAGCCACTGCGTCCACCCGCAGTCCGTCGGCGTGAAAACGATCCAGCCAGAACATGGCGTTGCTGAGCAGGAAGCTGCGCACTTCGTGCCTGCCATAGTTGAAAATACAAGAGTGCCAGTCGGGATGAAATCCCTGCCGCGGATCGGCGTGCTCATAAAGATGCGATCCGTCAAACTCCGCCAGCCCGTGGGCATCGTTGGGAAAATGCGACGGCACCCAATCAAGCAGCACGCCGAATCCATGCCGGTGGAGCTGGTCGATCAAATACATTAGGTCGTGGGCCGAGCCGTAACGTGATGAGGGAGCAAAGTAGCCGGTGACCTGGTAGCCCCACGAACCAAAAAACGGATGTTCCATCACCGGCAGAAACTCGACGTGCGTGAACCCGCTGCGCTGCAAATGCGCGATGAGCCGCGGCGCCAATTCACGGTAGGTGAGCGAGCGGTTCCCTTCTTCCGGCACGCGCATGAATGAGCCCAGATGCAGCTCGTAAATGGAGATGGGCGCGTCGGCCGAATTCGGCCCGTGCGCCTGCGCCCGCTTCTCCATCCATTCCTGATCCGACCATGAGTAGGGTTCGGGGGCGGCCACAACCGAGCCGGTGCGCGGCGGCACTTCAGTCGCTTGCGCGAACGGATCGCCTTTTTCCAGAATCGTCGCGCTGCCACGCGGCTGCAGGGCGTACTTGTAAATCGCGCCTGCCTGCACCTCGGGCAGCAAGCCCGCCCAGATGCCGCTGTCGCCCTGCGGCGCCAGCCGGTGGGACCCCGCCTGCCATTGATTAAAGTCGCCAATCACACTCACCGCTTCGGCATTTGGCGCCCACACCGAGAATTGGACCCCGCCCGGTGTGCAGTGCGCCCCTAGCTTGTCATACAGCCGCAGGTGCCGCCCCTGGTGGAACCAGTAATAGTCATCGCCGCTGAGCCAGCCCGTCAACGGCTTCGGGATCGCCTCCGCCGGCGCGGTGAGGGGCGCGGCCTCAGCCGCTTTCGACGACCGGCGGCGGGTGGGTGTTTTGGCCGGCGCCGATGGGTTGGGTTTACGCGGCATGCCTCTTTAAACGTTAGCACTGCGCGCCCGGGCGCGCCCATCTACTCGCGACTATACTGGGCTATGCCCATCGCCACCGTGATCGTTGATGACGAGAAGCTGGCGCGTGAAGAACTGCATTTCCTGCTCAAAGCCTTCCCCGATGTCGAAGTGGTCGCCACCGGACAGAACGGCCTCGAGGCGGTTAAGCTGGTCAAACAGCACCACCCCGACCTCCTGTTCTTGGATGCGCAAATGCCCGGACTCGACGGCTTCGGTACCGTCCGCATGTTGGCAGCCAAGCATATTGCCATCCCTTATCTGGTTTTCGCCACCGCCCACGATCAGTACGCCCTGGAAGCCTTCAACGTCAACGCCGTTGACTACCTGCTCAAGCCCTTCGACGCCCTTCGCCTGGCCCAAACCATCGAAAAGATTAAACGCCATATCATCGCCGGCGAATCGGTGGCCGGCAAAATCGACCGCGTTCTGCAAATGCTCGACGAGCGCATGGCCGAGCGCAAATCGCCCGCCCCGACCCGCATCATGATCAAGGTGGGCGGCCGCCAGCTTCTGCTCGACCCCCAGGAAGTCGTTTTTGCACGGGTGGAGAGCGGCGTCATCACCATCGCCACCCGCCAGATCGAGGGGCAGGCCACCTGCCGCACCATCGAGGAGCTCCAAGCCGCCCTGGACGGAACCGACTTCTTTCGCGCCCACCGCGCCTACTTGGTCAACTTGAAACACGTGCGCGAAATCGTCCCCTGGTTCAACAGCAGCTTCCAACTCCGCATGGACGACAAAAAGCAAACCGAAGTCCCCGTCAGCCGCACCCAAAGCCGCCAGTTGCGCGAACTCTATAAGCTGTAGACGCTCGGACCCGCGCCTATAAAAGCCCCAGTCAGCCGCACCCAAAGCCGCCAACTCCGCGAACTCTACAAGCACCGACTCTCGCGCCTCACTTCCTACCGTTCGGTTTGTTGACCTGTGGGGCGAATCGCTTCGATAATGAATTGGTTATGCCGAAAGCTGCCCCCGTCACCTCTGTCGTTGATCAGCCCGGTATTGCGCCCGAGCGCGTGCTCGAACTTTACCGCGTCATGCAGCTTTCCCGCCGGCTGGATGACCGCGAGCTAGTGCTGAAGCGGCAGCAGAAGATTTATTTCCAAATCAGCGGTGCCGGGCATGAAGCTATCACCGCCGTCGCCGGCGATCTGCTGCGCCCCGGCTACGACTGGGTCTATCCCTACTACCGCGACCGCGCTCTATGCCTTCGCCTGGGTGTCACCCCCACCGAAATGCTGCTCGAAGCGGTCGGATCGTCCGACGATCCTGCCTCCGGCGGTCGCCAAATGCCCTCGCACTGGGGCCACGCCAAGTACAACATCGTCAGCAGCTCCAGCCCCACCGGCACCCAATACCTGCAAGCCGTGGGCTGCGCCGAGGCCGGCCGCTATCTAAATCGCCACGCCAACGTCGCCGAATGGCTGGAGAAAAATCCCCATCCCCAAACCGTCAGCCGCCACGCCGATGAAGTCGTACTGGTTAGCTCGGGCGAAGGCGCCACCAGCGAGGGTGAATTTTGGGAAGCCTTGAACGGCGCCTGCCGGGAAAAGCTGCCGGTTATTTTCCTCATCGAAGACAACGGTTACGCCATCTCTGTACCCTGCGAAGTACAGGGCGCCGGAGTCAGCCTTTCCCGGTTGGTTGAGAATTTCCCCAATTTAAGCGTTCTGCGCTGCGATGGCTGCGATATATTCTCCAGCCACGAAGCGATGTCGCAAGCGCTCAAGCACTGCCGCTCCGGCAACGGCCCGGCACTGGTGCACGCCCAGGTGGTGCGCCCTTACTCGCATTCGCAATCTGATGACGAGCGCAGCTACAGGCCCGAATCCGAGCGCGCCGAAGATGCCGCCCGCGATCCGATCCTCCGCCTGCGCAAGCACATTGTTGAGAACAAGCTTGCCACCGCCAAGGCCGTTGAAGCACTCGACGCCGAGGTTGAAGCCGAAGTCGTGGCCGCCGCCGACGCCGCCCTGGCCGCCCCCATCCCTGGGCCGGAGACCATCTACAACTTCGTTTACTCGCCCGACGTCGATCCCGCCTCCGACCGCTTCGCCAGCCAGCCCGCAACCGCCGCCGACGACGCCAAGCCGCTCACCATGGTCGATGCGATCAATACTGTCCTGCACGAAGAGATGGAACGCGATCCGCGCATCCTGATCTTCGGCGAGGACGTGGCCGACTGCACCCGCGAAGCCAACCTGGGCCAAGTCAAAGGCAAGGGCGGCGTATTCACCGTCACCAAGGGCCTGCAGCGCGCCTTCGGTGCCGATCGAGTCTACAACTCGCCGTTGGCCGAAGCATCGATTGTGGGCCGGGCAATTGGCATTGCCACGCGCGGTCTCAAACCCGTTCCCGAGGTGCAGTTTTTTGACTACATCTGGCCCGCGATGATGCAGATCCGAGACGAGCTCTCGACCATGCGCTGGCGCTCGAACGGCGCCTTCGCGTCACCCGTCGTCTTGCGCGTCGCCATTGGCGGCTATCTCACCGGAGGCGCGATTTACCATAGCCAGTGCGGAGAATCGATTTTTACCCACATGCCGGGTCTGCGGGTGCTGATGCCCTCGACCGCGGTGGATGCCTGCGGTCTGCTCCGCACCGCGCTGCGCAGCGAGGATCCAGTGCTGTTTTTGGAACACAAGCGCCTCTACCGCGAACCCTTCAACCGCGGCCCCCATCCCGGCCGCGACTTCTGCATCCCCTTCGGCAAGGCGCGGGTTGCCCGCCCCGGCACCGACCTGACCGTCGTCACTTATGGCGCCGTGTACAGCGCGCGGTCCAGGCGGCGGAGAAGTTGGCGCATGAACAAGGCGCCAACGTCGAGGTGCTCGATCTGCGCAGCCTCGCCCCCTACGACTGGGAAGCGGTGGCCGAATCGGTGAAGAAAACCTCGCGCGTCATCGTTGCCCATGAGGACGTGCTGAGCTTCGGCTATGGCGCCGAAATCGCCGCCCGAATTGCCGACGAACTGTTCGAATCACTCGATGCCCCCGTCCGCCGCGTTGCCGCCAAAGACGTTTATTGCGGCTACCAACCCGTCCTCGAGGACGCGACACTGCCACAAGCCTCCGATCTCTACGACGCCATCGCCGCCCTGCTTCGCTTTTAGAAGGTACTCGAGCTAAAGTCCCCGGAGGTCGGATGCGCGGCTACTGCGCCGCACGCTGCCGCAGCCGATAAGCCCGGCGTGTTGCCGCCGCCTCAAACCGCCGCTGCTCGTCAGCCGTCTCCGGCACCACCGGCGGCACTGGCACCCGCTGCCCGTGATCGTCGAGCGCAACAAAGGTCAAATACGCGGTGGAGGTGTGCCGGCGCTCCCCGGAGAGCATGTTTTCGCTGTAAACCTTGACGCCCACCTCCATCGAGGTCTTGAACGCCCGGTTGACGCTCGCCTTCAACACCACCAATTCGCCGACCAAGATGGGATAGCGGAAATCCATATGGTCCACGGAAGCCGTCACCGCAACCGTCCCGGAGTGGCGGCAGGCCGCAATGGCGCCGCAGAGATCCACCAAATGCATGACCTTGCCGCCCAGGATGTTGCCCAGCATATTGGCGTCGTTGGGCAGCACCAACTCGGTCATTTCCGCCTGCGACAAGCGCACCGGCTTGGCGGTATGCGTGCTCACGACGAGGGATGGCCGGGCCGGACGGGCGTTTCCTTACGCTTCAGGTACGACGTCAAGTAGCATTCCGCCTGCTTCTGGAGCCGCTCGTCGGTGTGCGACTTCAGCCAGCGCCCGTGCTGATGGTCGTACTGCAACGTGCCATGCTCGCCCGGAGTATGGTCCACTTCGAAGACGTAGTAGATGAGGATGATGTCTTCCTTGTCGCGCGCGATACTGAAGCTGATCTTGTCCGCCCGGCGCTGCGCCGGTATCCACGGACACTTGCGGGCATACCCGAAGTTGCACCACTCCTTGAGCATATCGGCCGCCGGTGCTTGGCCCTCGTGCCCAGGCGCGGTGCAGGTGCCCTTCCAGGCGTCGCCCAGCGGCAATCGCGGGCGCGCGTGCCACGCCCACTCGGTGAATTCTTCAGTCGGCAGAAAAAAAGGACAGGCCATAGGATTTGCTATCGCGAATGCCCATGGTAACAGGAATCGCGAGCCTGCGCGAGACCGCCGGCATTCAGCCTGAACGTGTGCCCGAATGCATGCGGCGAAGCGCCTGGGCCATAATGGTTTGACCTGATGTCGAGCCGACTTGAAACTCTGACAGCATTCGTGGCCCAGGCGCCCGAGAACGCCTTTGCCCGCTACGGCCTGGCCATGGAGTTGAAACAGCAGGGGTCCACCGACGCCGCGCTGGAGCAGTTTCAGCTTCTCGCTGAATACCACCCTGACTATGCCGCCGGCTTTCAACAGGCCGGTCAGTTGTTGCTGAGTCTGGGACGCGTGGAAGAAGCGCGCCAGCGGTTGCTCGCCGGCATCGCCGCCGCCGAACGCACCGGCGACACCCACGCCGCCGCGGAAATGCGGGGCTTGCTTGAAGAGAGCGCTGGCTAGCGCAGCACTTCTTCGACTTCCGCAATCCAATCGGGGCGCTTCAGCAGTTCGCGTGGCTTGGGACCGTCGGCTGGGCCCACAATGCCATCGTTGTACATGAGATCAATCAAGTGCGCGGCGCGTCCATAGCCAATGCGCAAGCGACGCTGCAATAGTGACGTGCTCGCCTTGCCGTACTCGACTACAACCCGCACCGCGTCCTCGAACATGGGGTCGTTGTCGTCGCCTGAGGAGAGCGGCTCGCCATCCGCTTCGTCCAGTTCGCCCCCCGCGCCCGCTTCCTTTTCCGGCGGCGGTTTCAGGAAGCTGTTGTCGAACCTCGGTTCGCCCTGCTTCGACCAGGCATCCACGACCGCCCCAATCTCACCCTCGGTGACAAATGCGCCGTGCACGCGGTGGAAGCGCGAGGTGCCCGGCGGCAGGAACAGCATGTCCCCCTTGCCCAGCAGCAGCTCCGCCCCCTGCGAATCAAGAATGGTGCGCGAGTCAACCCGCGTCGCCACCCGGAACGACATGCGCGCCGGGAAGTTGGCCTTGATCAATCCCGTGATGACGTCAACCGATGGCCGCTGTGTGGCCAGGATCAGATGTATCCCCACCGCGCGCGCCATTTGCGCAAGGCGCGTGATCGACTCCTCGACGTTGCTGGCGTCCACAATCATCAGGTCGGCCAACTCGTCAATGATGATCACAATGTAGGGCAGCGGGCGGTTCTCGTCGTTCTCGGCCAAATTGTCAAACAGGCTCGGCGTCTGATCCTCGAATAGTCGGTTGAACTGGGCGATATTGCGAACCCCCTTGCTGGCCAGCAGCTTCAGCCGGCGTTCCATTTCCCTGGTGGCGTTACGAAGCGCGTTGGCGGCGAGTTTCGGTTCCGTAATGATCGGCGTGTACAGGTGCGGAATGCCGTCGTAAAGCCCGAGTTCCAACCGCTTCGGGTCGACCAGAATGAACCGCAACTGGTCGGGCGTCGCTTTGTAGAGAAGCGACACGATCATGCTGTTGAGAGCCACGCTCTTCCCCGAGCCGGTCGAGCCGGCAATCAGAAGATGCGGCATCGCCGCCAGGTCGCTGACCACGATTTCGCCGTTGGCATCCTTGCCAAGGGCCATCGTCAGCGGCGACTTCGACTTCTGGAAGGCTTCGCTGGCGATAATCTCGCGCAGGAAGATCGTCTCCCGCCGCTGGTTCGGAACTTCAATGCCGACCGTGCTCTTGCCCGGAATGCGCTCGATATAAATCGATTCCGCCGCCAACGCCAGGCAGAGATCGTCGTTGAGCGCCGTGATGCGGTTGTATTTGACTCCCGCCTGCGGCTTGAATTCGTAGGTGGTCACCACCGGGCCGGGGTTGATTTGAGTAACCTGGCCGCCCACCGAAAACTCCTCGCACTTGGCGGTGAGCCGCTGCGCCATGTCGCGCAACTCCGATTCCTCGATCTTGTTGCCCGCGCTGGGCTCTTGTAATAACCCCAGCGCTGGCGTCTTGAATTGGCCTAGGCTGAGTCGCACTGCTTTGGGTTCGGGTTTGCGCTCGACGGGCGGCGCCACGATGATATTCGTCGAGACCTCGCGCTTGCTCGCTGCCTCGGGCGTAGCCAGCGCGCGGCGGGCCAATTCGGCGGCGCTCTCCGCCTCGACGACCACCGCCGCGGCGCGGCTCTTGGCCGGAATAAAGCTGGAGCGAACCTCGGGCGCCGCGCTCGGCGCCGTTTGCCGTTTTGGCTCCGGCGCGGTGCGGCGGCGGCGGAAGAAAGTCAGGAACGCGCTTAACGGGCGCCTGACCGCCATCATGAAGCTGGCGAAGCGGTCGGCCATCGATTCGGCCCACCATTCCTGCATGTTGGTAAACGAGAATTTAGTCGCCAGAAACAGGCCGACGATCAATAATGTGGCTGAAACCAGATAGGCGCCGATCGGGTTGAAGCCATCAATTAAGGTTGCCGCCGCCATCGTGCCCGCCGCACCCTCTAACGGTGCAATCGCGCGCCAGTGCGCGTGCCACGGCAGTTCGGCAATCAGTGTCGCTACCGCCAGCATTGTCAGCAGCAAGCCAATGAAATGGCTCATCCGCGTTGGCGGCGCTTTGGGCGCGCGAAACCAGCGCAGCGCCAACGCGACCAAACCCAGCACCAACAGCAAGCTGGCGATCCCCAGGCTTTGGAACAACAAATCCGCCGTGAAGGCGCCCACCGGGCCCACCCAGTTGGCCGGCCGTGCCGCCGCGTTCATAGCCGCCGTATCCAGCGATCCGTCGGCGGGATGGTAGCTGGCCAGCGCCAAGAAAAGCAGCGCCGCAACCACTAGAATGAGCAGGCCAATCAGCTCATTGAAGCGCCGATTCGATGTCGGGCGGAGCGGGTTCACCCCCTCATCATAGTGTCCCGCCAGCCCGCTTGAAAGGTATCGAATTAGATACGCCCTACTCGCCGCGCAGGGCGATCATCGGGTCGACCCGCGTCGCCCGCCGCGCCGGCAAGTAACAGGCCACGGCGGCCACCGCGAGCAGCGTCGCTGGCACCGCCATCAGTACCACAGGGTCTGCGGCGCCCACCCCGTACAGAAATGACGCGCCAAATCGGCCTGCGGCCAATGCAATCGCCAAACCGGCGAGAGCGCCGGCGCCGGCGAGCCGCAATCCGTGCCCCATCACCTGGCCCAGCACCCTGCCGTGGCCTGCGCCGAGCGCCATGCGAATTCCAATCTCATGCACCCGCTGCGCCACCGCGTAGCTCAGCACGCCATAGATTCCGATCGCGGCCAGTACGAGCGCCAGCCCGGCAAACCCCACCATGAGCCACAACGTCAACCGGCGTTGTGCCAGCGAGAGCGCCACCCGCTGATCCATGGTCAACATGTCGTACAACGGCTGGTCGGCGTCGCCCGCCTGCACTGCGGCGGTCACGCCGGCGCGCAGATCAAGCGGCGAAGCGAGCCCGGTGCGCACCACAAAGTAGGCGCCGGTTTGGTCGAACCCCACCTGGTTGAGAGGTACAAATAACTCCGGGAGGCGGTCCATCTCCGTGGTGCCTTCCAGCCCGTACTCCAAAACACGGGCCACTACTCCAACCACCGTCATGTTCAGTTTGCCCATGTGAATCTGCTGCCCTAAAGCGTTTGCGAGCGGATCGGCGCCGGGCCAGTAACGTTTGGCAAACACCGGGTCGATAATCGCCACAGGAGTACTCGTCGGTGTGTCGCCATCATTGAACTGGCGCCCCCGCAAGAGGCGCATGCCCATCGCGTTGAAGTAATCGCCCGCAATCATTTCGTAATTGGCGGAAGGCTCATTGCCCGGCGCGGGCGCGGGGCGCCCGACAATCGAGAAGCTGTTTTCCCAGTCGCTGCCGCCAAACGGCAGCGGATTCACCATGCCCACGGCCGAGACGCTGGGCAGATTGACCATACGCTGCCGCGCCTGCCGGAAAAACTCCATGCTCTTTTCCGGAGTTGAATATTTCGCCTGCGGCAAATCAACGCTGAAGGTGAGCGTATGATGCGGATCGAAACCTGGATTCACCTGTTGCAGCCGCAACAAGCTTCGAATCAGCAGCCCGGCCCCCACCAGCAGCACCAACGCCAGAGCCATCTCGACCGCGACCAGCGTGTTGCGCAGCCGGTGCGCCGCCGCCCCCGATGCCGCATCCCGGCCGCCTTGCTTGAGAATTTCAGAGATTCCGGCCCGGCTCGCCTGCCACGCCGGCGCCAATCCGAAGATAATGCTGGTGGCCAGCGCCAGCGCGATCGTGAATGACATCACGCGCCAATCCAGCCCCAATTGATCTGTCCTGGTCATGCCCAGGCCCGGCGGAATCAGCAGTGGCGTGGCGCGCATCGCCAACGTCGCCAACCCCAGGCCGACCACGCTCCCGGCCACGCCCAGGCAGAGGCTCTCGATCAAGTGCTCGCGGATGAGCCGCGCCCGCGACGCACCCATGGCGGCGCGAATGGCGTTTGGCTTTTGGCGCGTGGCGGCGCGCGCCAACAAAAGGTTGGCGACGTTGGCGCAGGCAATCAACAGCACCAGACCCACGGCGGCCAGCAACACCCAAAGCGCGCTGGGGCCGTCGTTGCGGACCACCCGATCGAGATAGCTCGTCACCGTCACGCCCTCGCCCGTATTTGACTTTGGATACTGTTGCGACAGCGCCCGTGCGACGCTCTGCAAGTCGGCGCGCGCCGCGGCGAGCGTGACCCCCGGCTTGGTCCGCCCCAGTACGTCGAGCCCAGGGTGACTGCCGCGATTCATCAAGCCTGAATCCTTGGTGGCTGCCGCTCCCAGCGGCACCCAATACTGCGCCGCATCCTTGCCCGCCGCCAAGCCAGGAAAACCGCGGGGCATTACGCCGATAATTGTGCGCGGCCGCGCATCGAGGTCCATGGTCGTGCCCAACACCGCCGGGTTCGTGCCGAAGCGTTCGCGCCAAAGGCTGTCGGCGATCACCACCACATCTGGCGCTCCGACCTTGTCTTCGGCGGGGGTGAAGGTACGGCCCAGTTCCGGCTTGATGCCGAGCACATCGAAATACTGCGCCGTCGCCTCCTGCCCCGAGATGATGGCCGGCGCTCCGGCGTGGGTCAGCACGCCACCCGTGCCGCGATAGGCCGCCAGCGCGGTAAAGCTGTGAGTGTCCGCCGCCCAGTCAAGATAGTCGGGATAGGAATCCGATTTCGAAGGGAAATTTCGATCGTTCTCCCGAACCGAAATCAGCCTGTCCGGCTGCGGAAACGGCAATGGTCGCAACAGCACCGCATCCACCATGCTAAAGATCGCCGTATTGGCCCCAATACCCAGGCCGAGCGTCAAAATCGCAATGGCGGCAAACGCCGGCGCCTGGCGCAGCGACCGCAGGCCATACCTCAGTTCTCGCACTAGTTGGCTCATATCGTTAGCAACTGCCCGCCCTGGAAATGGTTACACTGGCAAGGCAGCTTCAACTATTGTATGGACGAATCCATTGATAGCTGGTTAGCCAGTGCCCGCCGTTCCATTGAGAAAGCCCTGCATCATGCTTTGCCCGGCGAGGATCTGGAACCACGACATCTCCACGCCGCCATGCGCTACAGCGCGCTCGGCGGCGGCAAACGCCTGCGCCCGCTCCTCTGTCTTGCCGCCAGGCACGCGGTTGGCGGTGGTCATTCCGCACTCGGCCCGGCTTGTGCCGTTGAAATGGTGCATGCCTACTCGCTGATTCACGACGACCTGCCCGCCCTCGACAACGACGACTTGCGCCGCGGCCGACCCACTTGCCATAAAGCGTTCGGCGAAGCCATGGCAATTCTGGCGGGCGACGCGCTCCTGACGCTGGCCTTCGCGCAACTGGAGCAACCCGGCATGGCGCGCGTGCTGGCACTAGCCGCCGGCACCCCCTCGGGGATGGTCGCCGGCCAGGTGGCCGATCTCGAAGCCAGCCGCGCCTCCGCCGATCCCGCGACCGTCCGCCGCATTCACCTCGCCAAGACCGCCGCGCTCATCCGCGCCAGCGTCGAGCTCGGTGCCATGGCTGGCCAGGCGACCACCCTGCAACTCAGCCAACTGCGCCAATATGGCGAGGCCATTGGGCTTGCGTTCCAGATCACCGATGATCTGCTCGACCGCAGCGCCTCGACCGCCGATCTCGGCAAGACCGCCGGCAAGGACGACTCGCAGTCCAAGGCCACCTACCCGGCCGCCCTCGGCACCGCCGCCGCCACCGCCGAAGCCGAGCGGCTGCTGCACGCCGCCCTGGCTGCGCTCGACGGCTGGCCGGCCTCGGCCGATCCGCTCCGCGCCCTGGCCGCGCAGATGGTGAGTCGTTCCAGATAAAGGTCTTACATAGTAATATGTTCGGGTGCCGAAAAAGCTTAAACCCAGCCCCCGCGGCCCTCGTTTTAATCGCTTTCAAACCGCCACCTCGGGCGTGACCTTCGTCCACACTGCTGTGGACGCGCACTTCGATCCCTACGCCGAAAAGCCGGCTCAGATCAATTTGAGCGAGCCGCAAATGGAACAGGTAGCGCGGGTCGAAGTTCCCGAGCGCTAGGCGCCCGCCATGGTGAGCACATGGTGAGCGCATGGTGAGCGTTAGTGTGCTGCTTCCGGTCATGGACGAGACCGAAGCGTTGCGGCAAACCGTCGCCCAGTTGTTGGCTGAAAATCGTGACGCGATTGCCGAAATCCTGATCATCTACAGCCCGCGCACCACCGCCGCCGCCCTCGCCGTCGCCCACAAACTCGAACACGACCACGCCGGGTTGGTACTCGCCCGCTGCCAGCAGCGTCCCTTTCTCGGCGGAGCGCTGCGCGATGGCTTTGCCTGGGCCCGTGGCAGCCATGTTTTGATGATGGCCAGTGATCTCGAGACCGATCCCGCCGACGTGAAGCACCTCATCGCCGCCAGCCTTACCGGCGCCGATATCGTTACCGCCACCCGCTGGGCGCGCGGTGGCGGCTTTCAAGGTTACAGTCCGCTCAAGAAGGAGCTCAACTGGGTTTTCCAGATGTTTTTCAAGCTCCTGTACGGCACGCGCCTGACCGACTTGACTTATGGATTCAGGCTGTTTAAGTCGGAATGGACCAAGCGCGTCGAGTGGCAGGAACTGCGCCATCCCTTCTTGCTGGAGACGCTTCTGAAACCCCTCCGCCTCGGCGCCGTCGTGGTCGAGGTTCCGTCTCGCTGGCGGGCGCGAAACGAAGGCGAAAGCCATAATACTTTTCTTCAGAACTTCGCCTATGCCCGCATGGCGCTCCAAATCCGTTGGCGGCGGCGGCAATCATTGTGGGCGGCGGCCGCGTGAGCGACCCCAGCTTCACCAGCTTGGTCACCGGCGGTTGCGGCTTCGTTGGCCGCCACTTGGTCCATCGCCTGCTCGAACGCGGCGATGCGGTCTGGATTGTGGATGACCTCAGCACCGGCTTGCCCGCGGCTCAGTGGCTCACTGCGTCGCAAGCTGCGCGCGTGCGATTGATTGAAGAGGATTTGTCGGTGACGCTGCTCCGCCAGTTGGGGAAAATTCCAGGATTGCCGCCGCGCGAGCTGCCCCATTTCGACTACGTCTGCGCCCTCGCCTCGGTCGTCGGCGGCCGCGCGCTGATTGATGGTGATCCATTGGCGGTCGGCGTGGATCTCGCCCTCGATGCGCTGTTTTTTCTCTGGCTTTCGCGCCACCCCGCGGGCATTGGCCGTGTGCTTTACGCCAGTTCCAGCGCCGCCTACCCCACCGACTTACAAACGACCGCCGGCGCCGTGGCGCTCCGCGAGGACATGATTGAATTCGCGCTCGATGCGGGCGCAACCCATGCCGCGCGTCTCGGCCAGCCCGACATGACCTATGGATGGAGCAAGCTGACCGGGGAATATCTGGCTCGCCTGGCCGCCCTGAGATATGGGCTAAAGGTCGCCTGCGTACGCCCCTTCTCGGGCTTCGGCGGTGATCAGGACCTGACCTATCCCGTACCTGCCATCGCCTACCGGGTGGCGCGCGGCGATGATCCGGTCACCGTTTGGGGCACCGGCGAACAAGGACGCGATTTTGTCCATATCGAAGATTGCATCACCGCCATGCTGCGCGCCGTGGACCTCATCGCTGACGGCGGCGCGGTGAACATCGGCACCGGGCAACTTACAACGTTCCTGGAGGTGGCTGCGCTGCTGGTTGCGCTCGATGGACGTAATGCCGGCGTTCGCCCCCTCATCGGCAAACCGGTGGGCGTCCAGTCACGCTATTGCGACCCAACGCGCTCCCGAGCCATACTCAATTGGCGCCCGGAATTGACATTAGAGCAAGGCATGGCCGAGGTGCTCGCTGCCGCGCACCAGCGCGTTCAACGCCTGGGTACGAAGGCTATTGACTGAGCCTATGAAAACCACCCTGCTCACCACCACCATTCACGTTCCCGAGCTTCTCACCGCCTACGCCCAAAACGCCCGCGCTCACGGACACGCCGGCGCCCCTGACCAACTCGATTTCGTGGTCGTCGGCGACCGCAAGACGCCGGCCGCCGCCGCCGATTTCTGCCGCCGCCTGGCCGATGAACATCCCTTCGCCTGTACCTACTTGGACATTCCCGCACAGCAGGAATACTTAAGCCGTTTCCCGCGGCTCTGGCAGCACCTTCGCTTCGATTCCATCCAGCGGCGGAATATCGGTTTGCTTTGGGCCTATGAACACGGCGCCGAGGTGGCGATCACCATCGACGACGACAACTTCGCCCTCGGTGGCGATTTCATTGGCCTTCACCGGCAAGTGGGATCGTTTGGCCCGCTGCCCGCGTTCGCCACCAGCAGCGGATGGTTCAACGTTTGCGGGACACTCGCCGCCGACGACGGTGTGGCTTTCTATCACCGCGGCTACCCGTGGGACCTGCGGTGGCGTGAGGCCGAGGAGTTTCAATCGGAATCCGTTTCTAACCGCCGCATCGTTGTCAACGCCGGGCTCTGGCTTGACGATCCCGATATTGACGCCTTGGCGCGCATGGCACGCCAACCGGTGGTACGCGGACGCAAGCCGGGCACGCCGCCCTCGTTCTGCCTCGAGCCCGGCACCTGGTCGCCGTTCAACTCCCAGAACACTTCCCTTCTTCGCGCCGTGCTTCCAGCCTATTTCCTGTCCCCCTACAACGGACGCTATGACGATATTTGGGCCAGTTACATCATTGCCCGCATTGCCGAACACCTGGGTGACGTCATCGCTTTTGGCGAACCCTGGGTGCGGCAGAAACGCAACCCGCACGATCTCTGGCGCGACCTCGATCAGGAACGCGACGGCATGATCCTAACTCCCGGATTCTGCCACGCCCTGCGGAATATCGCGCTGCGCGGCGCCAGCTACCATCAATGTTTTGGCGAACTGGCTGACGGTTTGGCCGCCGCTTGGAGCGAATCCGGTCGCTGGACCGAAACCCAACGCGAATGGCGGCAGCGACTGCTCGAAGGCATGGCCATTTGGCATGCCACATTCGATTCCATCGCTGCTGCGCCTCTCTCCGGCCAAGTCTCAGCCCAAACCGCCGGCGCCTGCTGATCGCTCCGTCTACGCCGATGCCTCCATCGAGTGCAACGTTTTTTGCACCGATGATTGCGCCAGTCGCGCCAACAGCCGTAGCGTGGGCAGGTCGAATTGGCAGAATCCTCCCTGGGCTGGATCCGAGGCCAACAAAAGGCTGACACGATGGGTGGGCGCGCACATCACCCCTATCACCTCGCCCACAACGCCCACCGACGCCATTTGCCGTGCCTCCGAGCTTTCGCGCTCGTGTTCCTCCATGCGCGCATGGCCGCGCTCCAGCACGCGGTGCAGAAACTTGCCGATACGCAGCGTGCTCATCGACTGCTCAGAAATCAAATGTTGGTCAGCGCCATTGCGCACCAGGCGCCAGTAGCTGACCCGTTGCGCCCTGCTGCAGCGCAGAATCGACTGCGTCAGCTGGGTCAGCGTCTCGTCCGGGCCGGTTCGGCCCTCCAGCGCCATTGCCGCTTGCAAAAGCTGGCTCAGTTCCATGGTTCCCACGCTCACCGGTGGCAGCGGTGTTGCTGGTGGTCCCATCTTTACCATCAGCTCGCGCGCTGAATGCACGCTGCTCTTCCGGTAAATGGTCTTGATGTAGTCCTTAACGGTATTAACGCTCAACTGCAGATCAGCGGCTATGTCCTTAACTGATTTCGCCTGGAATAGACCGTTCACGATCTGTTGTTCGCGCTGAGAAAATACATGGGTTGCACCTACTACGTTCATTTCTTTCCCCCTTAATATTCGACCGCGAGACGAAGTTAATGAGGTCAGTATGGCAACCAGCACGGGGGGGCAAAAGCAGAATTGCGGAAGAATTGGGTACCGCATGCAACATGTCTTCACGGGGCATTGATTGCCCCCCCCCCGCGCGACTGAAGCCGCGCGCACCGCGCTTAGGCGCTGCGCCAGACAGGGGCCTCGCCAATCCGGGGCTGCGCCAATCCGGACGAGGCGTGCACTCTGGAACGCCGTGATAGAAATTTGTGGCCAAACCCGAATTCGAGGTGTATCCTAGGCTCGTCAGATTGACCAAGGAGTGGCGCGCCACCATGTTTTCACCCAGACTGAAATCGGTTCTTCTGTTTTCTTGCTTTTCACTGGCCGCCAGCGCTGGCCTGGCGGCGCAGGCGACATCCCCCACCTCAGCGGTTCGGCTCACCAGCGCCCTGCGCTGGCGCAGCGTCGGCCCCTACACCGGCGGTCGCATTACCACGGTCGCGGGCGTTGCCACTGAACCAAACCGCTTTTATATGGGTACGGCCGGCGGCGGCGTCTGGGAGAGCGATACCTATGGCCAGACTTGGAGGAACATCTCCGACAAGGACTTCAAGACTGGCAGTATTGGCGCCATGGCGATTGCCCCTTCGAACTCCAAGGTCATCTACGTGGGCACCGGCGATTCCGCTCCCCGCAACACCGTCCTGACCGGCGCGGGCATGTACAAGTCTACCGACGCGGGCCAAACGTGGACGCACATCGGGCTCGACGATACCCACATCATTACCTGGATTGCCATCGATCCCAATAACCCGGATGTCGTTTACGTCGCCGCTCTTGGCCATTTGTTCGCCCCCAACCCGGAGCGCGGCATCTACAAAACCACCGATGGCGGCCAATCCTGGAAGAAAGTGCTATTCGTCAACCCGGACACCGGGGCCATCGCCATGGCCATGGATCCAACCAATCCCAATGTGGTTTATGCCGCGATGTGGCAAATGTTCCGCAGCCATTGGACCTTCTCCAGCGGCGGCCCCGGCAGCGGCATCTACAAGACCACCGATGGCGGCGCCAATTGGACCAACATTTCCCACCGCCCCGGACTTCCGACCGGAATCTTCGGCAGAATCGGCATTGCCGTCGCGCCGACCGATCCCAAGGTCGTGTACGCGCTCATCCAAGCCGATTACAAAGGCCAAGCCGGCGGGTTGTTTCGTTCCGACGATGGCGGCGAGAACTGGAGCCTGATCAACAACAGCATGGATATAACCCAGCGCGCGTTCTACTACATGAACGTGTTCGTGGATCCCAAGGATGCCAATACGATCTACCTGCCCAACGTGGGCGTCTACATCTCCCATGACCAGGGCAAAACCCTGACCGCGCTGCGTCCGCCGCATGGCGACAATCATGTGTTCTGGGTTAACCCCAACAACCCGCAAATCTTCATCGAAGGCAACGACGGCGGCGCGACCGTCACCGTGGATGGCGGCAAGACCTTCAGTTCCGAAGACAACCAGCCCACCGGCCAGTTCTACCACGCCAATCTCGATAACCAGTTCCCCTTCCATATCTATGGCGCGCAACAGGATCGCAGCTCGAATGAGGGCCCGAGCGCGACCGCGGCGGGAAGCATCCCGCCGGTATGGACCACCGTGCAGGGCGGCGAAATGAGTTTCGTCGTGCCCACGCCCGACAAACCCTGGATCACCTACGGCAGCGGCTACTACAGCATGGAGTGGCGCGAGGATCGCCGCACCGGGTTGGTCACCAACGTCAGCCCCTGGCCCGACTACAAATTCGGCCTCGGCGGCGACAAGGAACTTTACCGCTACGGCTGGAATCATCACCCCGTGACCTTTGCCCCGCATAACACCCACGAGCTGCTGATGGGCGCCAACGTGCTCTTCGAAACCACCGATGAAGGCACCAACTGGAAGATCATTAGCCCCGACCTCACCCGCAACGATAAGAGTAAGCAGGAGCGGCCGGGCGGCCCGATTAGCGCCGATGTGACCGGCGAGGAGATGTTCGACACCATCTCCTCGATTGCGGTTACGCCCATGACCGACAATCTCATCTGGGTCGGCACCGACGACGGCCTGGTTCAGTTGACCACCGACGGCGGCGGCCACTGGAGCCAGGTGCGCCCGCCGGCGCTGCCGACCTGGTCCACCGTCACCTGCATTGAGCCTTCCGCCACCAATGAGGGCACGGTGTACGTGTCGGCCAGCCGGTTTGATTGGGACGACTTCCACCCCTACGTCTTCAAGTCCACCGACTACGGCAAGACCTGGACCCAGCTCACCACCGGACTTCCCGATAATGAGTACGTCGAGAGCGTGCGCCAGGATCCAAACGATCCCCGGCTCATGTTCGCCGGCACCAGCGAATCCGCTTATTTCAGTGTTGACGGTGGCGCACAATGGCAGCCGCTGAAACTCAACCTGCCGGCGGTGCGGGTCAGCGATGTCGAGATTCAACCCGCGCAACACGCCGTTGTGCTGGCCACATTCGGCCGCGGCTTCTGGGTGCTCGACAACCTGCAATTTATGGAGCAGTTGGCAAACGCGCCCGTCGCGGCCAACAAGCCCTACCTGTTCAAGCCCCAACAGTCGTGGCTGGTCACGCGCCGTGGCGGCTTTGGCGGTGGTGGCGGCGCCGCCGGTGGCGAAAACCTGCCGGCCGGAGTCACCGTATTTTTCAACCTGCCCTCTGATTACACCCCGAGCACGCCGGTAAAGTTGTCGTTCACCGGCGCCAACGGCAACGAGATCCGTAACTTCACCCTGCCCGAGCGGCCAGTTGCGGCGGCGGGCGGCGGCAGAGGCGGACCAGCCCGGCGTCCGGAGCGGCTGCACCCGGGGATGAATAGTTTCCAATGGGATCTGCGCTATCCGAACGCGGTTGACGTAAAGGGCATTTACAATTCCGGCTTCGCCGCCGGCGTGCCGGTCGGCCCCGAGGTTGTGCCCGGTACCTACACGGTCACGCTAAGCTACGGCGGCACCACTGAGAAACAGCCATTGGTGGTCAAGCTCGACCCCAACTTAACCACCACCCAGGCGGAACTGCAGCAACGTTTCGACTTACTGATGCGGCTTTACGACGCGGTCGGCCAACTCGACACCAACCTCAACCGCGCCATTGACGCCCGCGACGCGCTCGAAAAGTCAGCCGGCAACCAAGCCGCGGTGGACCGCCTGAACCGCGATATTGACGAATATGTGGATCTCAAGATCCAGTCGAGCGAAGGCGGATTGGTCTACCCGGGCCGCCTGCGCGCCTGGTTGACCGCCATCGCCGGCGAGGTGGACATGGCGTTTGTACCCCCCACCCCCGCCATGATCAAAGTCGCCAACGACTACCTAAGCCAGGAGGCCGCCGCCGTTGCCCGTCTGCAAGCCGACGTAGCCGCCGTCAAGCACTGATTGGCGCCGGCTCCTGCGCGGCTACCGCCGCGCAGCGGCCCGAGGTTGATTCAGCGCACCGGAGTTCAAGCGTTACTCATCACGGCGTTAAAACAAGCGGGCGAAAATCGGCCCCTACACGGCCCGTTTGCGCCTCGACCGCCACCACCCGCAGCTGATAAGTTCCGGGCGGGTCCGCGACCGGAACGCTCACCACGATGCCGTCTTGAGGGCGCATGAATCGCCGCAGCGTCTCGTCGCGGAGGTTGATGTCAACTGTTGTATCGGACCCGGTTAAGAAGGTACCCGCGCGGTCGAATACTTCTGTGACGATCTCGACCCGATCCCGATTCCGGCCGTCCGCCCGCAGTAGCGGCAACCGGCGTGGGTCGAGCGTCAGCGAAAGCCGGGCCGTTCCTTGTGGATAGCGACCGATCCCCAAGGTAAATACAATTCCACTTTGCGGCTCGCGCGACGCGGCTTCGCGGCGTAACGTCTCTGTTAAGGCGGCATCGTCAGCGCTGATCTTATCGGGCGCCATGTATCCGTGACGAGCCTGTATCCGATAATGCCCTGCGACACTGATCTTGAGGGTGTGGGTGCTGCCGTCGGGCTTGAGAACGGTCGGCACGAAACCCAGCAGGTACGCCACTTTGGGCGGTGCCATCAATTCACGGACTCCGCTGCGGAGATCGTTCGAGCCGTGAAAAAAATCACCCCCGGTGCTCCACGCCAGATCCGACAACCCTTGAGCCTGATCGAACTGCTCCAGGATTTCCTCCTTCGTGGCCACTGCCCCTCCTTCCCGCCCGCTCAAACCCTTGTTAGGGCTGGCGACATCGAAGGCCGCTTCGGTGGCGACGCCCTTGGCGTCGAGCGAGTCGACAACGATCCCGTCTCGGAGAGCTTCGTTGATCAGCTTGTCCATCGCCGGTCGAAGATCGAAATCGAGAAAAAAGCCATCGGAAGCGAACACGATGACGCGCTTTCCCGGCCGTTGCGCCAAATCCGCAAGAAGTTTCGCGAAAGCGTCCAGTGTCCGCCGGGACTGCTCCGCCGCAAGCCGATAGACCATCTGCGCCTCGTTCTGAACCTTCCCCGTGCAGCTTCTGGCATCTCTGCAGCCGCATTCCATTTGCACGGCCTCGTTCGCCTTCGCAGTGAGCAGTTCGTAATCGGATTGGTTCACGATGCGCTCGGCTTCAAAACCGGAGAGCGGCGGGCAGCCGCCGGCAACGAGAGGGTGGGCCGAGACCGCCTTGAGGGCGGCGTCCACGTCGTCCGCGCTTCGTGTGAATTCGATGGAACCGTACGACGACTCGGTAGCGATCGCAACCTGTTCGTCGGCCGGCAGCTTGGACCCGACGAACGAACGCACGCCCTCGCGGGCATGGACCAGATCAGCGATCGAGGTATTGGCGTCGTCGAGGAAAAACCCGATGTAGGTGGCGGAACTGGGTGGCGTCGATACAAACGCGGGAGTGCCCGGCCGTGGCAGGGTGACCTGGACCGCGCCTGCGACCGCCTGCTGTCGGATCACCGAGAATTGCGAAATGGTTTGCAATTTGCCGTTGTCGCGGACCGCGAAATCCTGCGCCGTCAACTTGTCCACCGCTTCTCCGTTCGATCGGCGCACAACCGCTTCGATCTCGACGAGGTCTGCGCTGGAATGAAACGTGAGCCCTGGTCGATACGGGCGCGTGGCAATGGTAACCTCGGCGTCTTGCCGAAATTGATATCGCGCGAACGAAACAGACGGCAATATCAATGCCGCTGCGACCGTGAGAATCCAGTGTTCGCGCCGCAATAGGTAAGGCGGGAATCCGGATTTAATGCGATCCCACACATCATCATGGTACCGCCGTCTGCATTTATTGGCGCGCCTGCCCCGCGGCCATCGCCGCGTGCCTTAAAGGAAACATGCATAAACAAAGGCGGCAATGAAACGTGGCGGAGAGATGGGGATTCGAACCCCAGATACCCTTTCGGATATACACGCTTTCCAAGCGTGCGCCTTCAACCGCTCGGCCATCTCTCCGCAGGTGGGCCTTTCCATTGTAGCAACCCCGGTTGCGGCAGCCGTCTTCAGTGGCGCTTAAGCGACCGCCCCTTATGATTGTCTGGTGGTTTCGGTCAACACAGTGGCCATGCTGCGGGTCGTTTATCGGGAAGCGACGCGCGCGCTGGGCCGCAACAAGCTGCGCAGCGGTCTGAGCGTACTCGGCATCGCGGTCGGCATTGCCGCCGTGATCTGTGTGGTGGCGATTGGCGAAGCCGGTTCGGCGCAGCTACAGCAACAACTTCGTAACCTCGGCGACAACATGGTCTGGGTCGAGGCCGGAGCTGCCCGTGTCGCCGGCGTCTCGCGCGGCTCGGGCAGCACCAAATCGTTGGTCGTCTCCGATGCGGACGCGATTTTGCGCCAGGTTCCCGAGTTCACGATGATCTCGCCCAATGCTGATCACCCGGTGCAGGTCATCTATGGGAATCAGAACTGGGGGACCTCTATGCATGGTGTCGCACCGGAGTATTTCCCGATCCGAAATTTTAGCTTTGACCAGGGAGCCTCCTTCACCAACGACAACGTCGCCCATGCCGACAATGTTTGCGTACTCGGGAATACCGTGCGCACCCAATTGTTTGCCGGCGAGGATCCGATCGGCCGCGAAATCCGCATCAACAATTTGCCATTTACCGTAATCGGCGACCTCATCCCCAAGGGGCAGTCGGGGTCGGGGCAGGATCAGGACGACCTTGTCTTGATCCCCTACACAACCGCCATGAAAAAAATCATGGGTGTGACCTGGCTCGACGATATCTTCGGTTCGGTTCGCTCCAGCGATGTCATTCCGCTCGCCGAGCAGCAAGCCACCGACCTCCTGCACGAACGCCACCGCATCCGCGCAGGTCAGCCCGACGACTTCAAGATCCGCCATCCCGAGGACGTGGTCCAAACCGAAATGGCGGCCAACCAGAGCCTGTCGATTTTTCTCGTCTCGCTGGGCGCCATTTCGCTTCTGGTCGGCGGCATCGGCATCCTCAACGTCATGCTGGCGTCGGTCGTCGAACGCACCCGCGAAATTGGCGTTCGCATGGCGGTTGGCGCCACCGAAAGAGAGGTAAAGGCGCAGTTTCTCGGTGAAGCCGTGCTCCTCAGTCTTGTCGGCGCCGCGGTTGGTATCGCGCTCGGAATCGCCACCGCGCTCACGCTCGGCGCAACTATGCAGTGGAACATGACCATTCCGCTGTCTGGCATCCTGCTTGCGGTGGCATTCGCGGTCACAATTGGCGTGACCTTCGGCTACTATCCCGCCCGTCTCGCCGCCCGGCTCGACCCGATCGAAGCCCTTCGCTTCGAATAGCTTCGTAGAATAGACCATGCGAGTGATTGGTGGCGAGCTTCGGAGACGAACGTTGGTCGCACCTCACGGTAGTGCCACCCGCCCCAGTTCGGACCGGCTCCGGGAAACGCTCTTCAACATACTGGGCGACCGGGTGCGCTCGCGCGGATTCCTCGACCTTTACGCCGGCACCGGCGCGGTCGGCATAGAGGCCTGGAGCCGTGGAGCGCGTCCTGTTGCATGGGTTGAAAGTGATGCCGCGGCGTTGGGCGTGCTGCGTCGCAACTTGAACGCGCTCGGAATTGCGGGCACGTCAGTGCATGCGGCTTTGGTCCCGCGAGCGCTAGCCAAAGTCGGTGCGGGGTGGGATTTTATTTTTCTTGACCCGCCCTATGATGATATCCGCGCCTACGCCGGGTTCTGGAGTGCCATGGCGCAGCATCCGGAACTGGTCAGCGCCGATGCCACCGTTATCATCGAAACCCGGCGTGGCGCGCAACTGGGCGAGATTAGCTCAGGCTGGCGGTTGGCGCGCCAACACCGCGTCGGCGATACCTGGCTCAATTTTTTTGGGCGCTCTCTTTAAACCCACATTTCCCGGCTGTCAAGCGCCTGCCGCGCGAGATGCTCGCGGCGCGCGCCCGAGACGTTGTAATGGGGCGGCACTTCGGTGTATTCAAGATAAAGCATGGCTGTAGAACTCACCCCGGAACCGCGTCCGCTCCTCACCCGAGCTCCGGCCGGCATGTTCGAAGCGCCCGAACAAGAGGCCGCCTTTTTCTATGGGCTATACCTGCGTGGCTATAGCTACCAGGAGTTGCGCCAGGACATCGCCGTGCCCCCGGCGGTGGAGAACGAATGGCGGCGTACTGCCGCGCGCGATCCGAACTTTCGAGCTCTCGCCGACCAAATGTTGGCCTACCGGCGTAGGGTGCTCGGCATCTTCCAGGCCCTCGTGGCCAATTCGGTAGCTGAACCGCAAGCGGTTCAATAAACGCCACGCAAGCGGTTCAATAGCTGCCCGCAAGCGGTTCGGTAGCTGCCCCCCAAGCCGTTGAATCGTCAGTTTCGGCGGCGTTTACGACTGCGCCTGTTCTGTCGCCTGGACAAAATCCCAGCCGCCGCGGCCGCACTTGTTGCGGCACTCGGGTAAGGGCTGACCCTGCTGAAATTGTCCGGGCAGTTTGCAAACGCTGCACCAGTAAATGCCGGTTTGGGGAGCGGTGACGCCGGGCTTAAATGCCATGGGTGGTTAGATCCTCGACCTTTAGTTTGCCATCAACGTGGCGATTGAGCAGCCATTCGGTGAGCTCGGCGAAGCTGTCGCAACTCCGGTCAGGTCGCTCCGCCGCCAGTGTTTGCGGCATAAAGCCGTAGGTCACACCCGCCGTGAGCGTACCCGCGTTGCGTCCGCAGCGAATGTCAATCGCCGAGTCGCCAATCATTACCGCTTCCCCCGCCGCTGTCCCCGACTCCGCCAAAATCGCGTGAATGCCGCACGGATCGGGCTTTTTCTGCGCAAAGCTGTTGCCGCCGTAGACGGCAAAAAAGTGCCGGGCGACGCCCAGGTGGTCCACAATTTCACGGCTCGGTCGAACCGGCTTGTTGGTCAGTACTGCCATCCGGTATCCGGCTTGGTCGAGGCGATCCAGACCCTCAGCCACATCCGGATAGAGTGTGGTGCGATCGAGCTTGTGGTCAGCGTAATAGGCCAAAAAGTACTCGAGCCCTGTGGCTTCTTCTTCGGGCGTGCTGTCAGCCCCCAGCGAACGCCGCACCAGCATGGCGGCGCCATCGCCCACGTGCGCCGCCACCACTTCGTCCGGCAGCGTGGGCCGTCCAAGGTGGCTCAGCATGGCGTTGACGCTTTGCACCAGGTCGGCGCGACTGTCAATCAGGGTGCCGTCGAGATCGAAGATCAAGAGCTGGGGGGGCAAGACTTGAATATAGCAGGCTGCGGTGCAGTATACTGTGAGAAGCCGCGCACCCGTTGCGCTGGAGGTGTTCCGTGTTTGACGGCCTCTTTCAACCTACCCATCTCATCATCATCTTGATCATCTGCCTGCTGGTTTTTGGGCCAAAGAAGCTGCCGGAATTGGGTAAGGGCCTGGGCGAGAGCATCCGCGAGTTCAAAAAATCCATGGCCGAAGCTCGCGCCGAAGGCACCGTGGACGCCGCCAAACCCGCCGAAGATCTCTCGAAAAAATAGCCTCTTCCCGCCTTCGTACCTTCACCCCGCAACAAAACCCCCTTCATGGGGATTGACTTGCCATTGCAGATTGAGGTACGCTTAGCACTCGTATCCGAAGAGTGCTAACCATCGTTTTTCGGTACGCAGAGGGAAACCCCTACAAATTAATTGAAGGAGATACACTCATGGCAAAAGTGAGACCGTTGCACGACCGCTTGCTGGTCAAGCGCGTCGAAGAGGGCGAAACCATTCGGGGCGGCATTATTATTCCCGACTCCGCCAAAGAGAAACCGCAAGAAGGCAAAGTCGTTGCCGTCGGCAAAGGCAAGGTGACCGACGAAGGCAAGGTGTTGCCGATGGATGTCAAGGAAGGCGACCACATCCTGTTTGGCAAGTACTCGGGCAGCGAGATCAAGCTCGACGGCGAAGACCTGCTCATTCTGCGCGAAGAGGAAGTGCTGGGCGTGCTCAGCAAGTAATCAACCCCCAAGAAATCAAAAGGAGATTCATCAATGGCAAAACGAATTGTACATGGAGAGAATTCCCGCCAGGCGATCCTGCGCGGGGTGAACACCCTGGCCGACGCGGTCAAGATCACGCTCGGACCCAAGGGCCGCAACGTTGTGATCGAGAAGAAGTTCGGCTCACCCAGCATCACCAAGGATGGGGTCACGGTGGCCAAGGAGATCGAGCTCCAGGATCCGCTCGAGAATATGGGCGCGCAGATGGTGCGTGAAGTGGCGTCCAAGACCAGTGACGTGGCGGGCGACGGCACTACGACGGCGACCGTTTTGGCCCAGGCTATCTTCCGCGAAGGCGTGAAGACGGTGGCGGCCGGCGCCAACCCGATGGCGCTCAAGCGCGGCATCGACAAGGCGGTGACGGCGGCGGTTGATGCGGTGAAGAAGATGTCCAAGCCGGTTCAGGGCGACATGATTACCCAGGTCGGCACCATTTCGGCCAACAATGATTCGACCATCGGCGCCATCATCGCCGAGGCGATGAAGAAGGTTGGCAAGGACGGCGTGATCACGGTCGAGGAATCGCGCACCATGGAGACCCTGCTCGAGGCGGTGGACGGCATGCAGTTCGATCGCGGCTATCTCTCGCCCTATTTCGTGACCGATCCGGATCGCATGGAAGTCGTGCTCGAGGATCCCTACATTCTGATCCACGAGAAAAAGATCAGCTCGATGAAGGACCTTCTGCCCCTTCTGGAACAGATTGCCCGAGCCGGCAAGCCGCTGTTGCTGATCGCCGAGGATATCGAAGGCGAAGCTTTGGCGACGCTCGTGGTCAACAAGCTGCGCGGCACCTTGCACGCGGCCGCGGTCAAGGCTCCCGGCTTCGGCGACCGCCGCAAGGCGATGTTGCAGGATATCGCGGTGCTCACCGGCGGCGAATTCATCTCCGAGGAACTCGGGGTGAAGTTGGAGTCGGTGCAGTTGAGCCAGTTGGGACGGGTCAAGAAGGCGGTCATCGACAAGGACAACACCACCCTGGTTGACGGCGGCGGCAAGACCGCTGAAATCGAGGGCCGGGTCAAGCAACTGCGCACCCAGATCAACGACACCACCTCCGAGTACGACAAGGAGAAACTGCAGGAGCGGCTGGCGAAGCTGGTCGGCGGCGTTGCCGTGATCAAGGTCGGCGCCGCGACCGAGACCGAAATGAAGGAGAAGAAGGCTCGTGTCGAGGATGCCATGCATGCCACCCGCGCCGCGGTCGAGGAAGGCATCGTGCCGGGCGGCGGTGTGGCTCTGGTGCGAGCGGAAAAGGCGGTCGCCGCGCTCAAGCCGGAATCGGCCGACGAGAAGATCGGTATCGAAATCGTGCGCCGCGCACTCGAAGAACCGCTTCGCCAGATTGCCCAGAACGCCGGCCTGGAAGGCGCCATCGTCGTGGGCAAGGTGCGGGAGAACGCCGATACTAACTTCGGCTTCAACGCCCAGACCGAAGTGTACGAGGACCTGGTCAAGGCCGGGGTGATCGACCCCGCCAAGGTGACCCGCTTCGCGCTCCAGAACGCGGGCTCGATCAGCGGACTCATGCTCACAACCGAAGCCCTGGTCGCCGAGATCCCGGAAGAGAAGAAGGACGCCGGCGGCGCCGGCGGACACGGCGGGATGGGGGGCATGGGTGGCATGGGCGGCGGGATGTACTAAAGCCGCAAACAGCAAGTCGCACTTTGCACGAACCCGGCGCGATACTCGCGCCGGGTTTTTTTTGGCATCCGATGCTTGCATAGGGGGTTTTATGAAAGCAACTTTCTTGGCCCTGACGACGGTGCTGGCAACAATCATCGCAATGCCACTCGGGTGCGGGGCGCAGCACCTGGTCATGGCACCCTCGAACGTCATTCCCGCCGCGCAGATTAAATTGGATTTGGGCAAGGACGCGAACGGCAACACCACCGTCGACCTCAAGGCACAGCACCTCGCCCAGCCCGCCAACCTGAATCCGCCCAAGAGCGTTTACGTCGTCTGGGTGCAGTCGGACGACCAGACACCGGAACGCAAGGGCCAACTGACCGTGAACAAGGATCTCAACGGCGAGCTGAAATTCGTCACTCCTGACCAGCACTTCCAGCTCTTTATCACCGCTGAAGATAACGCCAATACCGTTTCCCCGGCTGGGACCGAGGTCATCCGCGGCTCAGTCGCCCGCGGCCGGTAGGCGGTACTTGACCCCGCTATCGACCTGGCGCCAAAAACGCACAAAGTAGCTGTAGGCCGAAAGCAGCGCCACCACCACCACCAGCCATAGCGCCACCTTACCCAACAGGCGTACGTCCACCGGCCAGCCGAACAACGGGATGTGGCCGTACTTGTGCGCCACGATGATGATGCAAACCGCCACCACCTGACTTACCATCTTGGCCTTGCCCCATTCATTGGCGGCGATGGCAAAGCCCTGCGTGGCGGCGATCGAACGCAGGCCGGAGACGGCAAACTCGCGTCCTATGATAACAACCACCATCCAGGCCGGCACTAGCGCCGGGTCGAGTTGGACCAGCGAGATAAAGGCCGCCGAGATCAGCAGTTTGTCCGCAATCGGGTCGAGCAATATTCCCAGGGTGGTGATTTGTCGTCGGCGCCGGGCGAGATAGCCATCCAACAGATCGGTAATGGCCGCCGCCAGGAAAATGGCGGTGCCGTAGATCTCCTTGTTAGGCAGGCGGGTGCTGAACAGCACCGCTATCAGCAGCGGGACCAAAAATATGCGCAGCAGCGTGAGTCCGTTCGGCAGGTTCACTGGGGCACCACGGTTCGCACCTTTTGATACTACGCTGATTGCCGCCCTGCTGCTGCTCCCCATGCTGGTTTTCGGGTTGGCGGTTTTCGCGCCGGCGCCACCTCCGGTGCGGGTGGCGTTCTTCTATAAGCCGCCCGCCGACGGCACTCCGGTCCAGTTCCTGGCCGATCACTTTAAGCTCATCATCCTCACCCACGGCGACGAGTCCTATTTGGCCGAATTGCGCCGGGCCGGCTATGGCGGGCCCGTGCTGCAATACATCGCCGCCAATGAAGCCGAAGGCCCAGGACCTTATGCCGATGCGACTGCGCCCTGTGATGCCCATTACCCGACCTATCAACGCACCGTGGTGGACCGAGAGGGTGTCTTTTGTCGCGAGGTGCACCCGCACGAGAGTTGGTTCCTCCACGACGGCCATGGCCGTCGGCTGCAATCGCGCTATCAGTCCGCAAACGGAGTTTGGCGCTCGACGTATTTGATGAATCCCGCGAGCGCTGGCTGGCGCGCGTTCTTGATTCGCCGCCTGCGAGATTATCGCCATCTGGATTTTGACGGGTTCTTTTTGGACAACGTCGATCTCACCCGCGCCGGCATGAGCGGCGTGGCCGAATATGCCGACGATGCCCAGCTTCAAGCGGCGCAGGTGACCTACTTAGCCGATTTGAGGCGTGCTTTTCCGCACCTGCCAATCTGGGCCAACTTAACCCATGACCCCAATGCGGCGGGCGCGTGGTCGCGCTATTTGCCCTTCCTGGACGGGGTAATGATCGAGGATTTCTCCCAAGGTTGGCGCACCGGCCGACTCAGTCCCCAGCAGCACGAAATGCAATTGTCGAATGCGCGCGCGGCCATCGCCCAAGGCAAGGGAGTCCTCGCCGTCGAACAAGGCGGCCCCGGCGACGTTGCGCGGCTAGCGCTCGGTTTAGCCGATCTTCAACGTCTGGGCGTGGCCCCGCCCCGAAATTCCCTGGCCAATCCTCGCCAACCGAGCGGCTTGTACTTTCGTTACGGCGATGCTTTCCACCAGGACTACCGCACCGTGGACTGGTATGCCGCCTACGACAGCCGGTAGCACCGTCTACAACCCGTGGCGCTCGACATAGAGCGCGGCCTGGACACGGTCGGTCAAATTGAGCTTGTGGTAGGCACGATTGAGATGGCTTTTTACCGTCGTCTCAGTAATGGCCAGGCGGGCGGCGATCTCCTTATTGCGCAGGCCCTGGGCCAGCGAGGCGAGAACGATTTGCTCCCGCCCGGTCAACTGCGCGCTGTGATCGGCGTGCGCGCCGCGCAACAGACCCATCGTCACTTTGCGCTCAGCCCATATCTCGCCGGCATGCACACCGCGGATCGCCTTGACCAGCGTCACCAGCGAGCTTTCCCAATCGAGGAAACCGGAGGCGCCGAGGCGCAGGGAACGCGCCGCCAACGCCGGGCGATTTTCTCCCAGTAGCAATACCCGGACAGAGGGACGCGAGCACCAGTTCTGGAGCCGCTGCCAGGCCTCGTGCGCCGACGGTACGCCGGTTACCAGTACACCAGTGTCACTGGGCGCCAGCAAGTCGGGTGCGAGCACCGAACTGGCCCCACCCGTAGCACATAGACCAGGTACAAGATTGAGCGAATCCACCAGCAGTTGATTCCAAAGTGAAGAGGCTAACGCGATGCCGACGCGAATGCCAGAACTGGTGGTCGAACTCACCGTGGCCTGCTGCGAGGGATGAGACATGGAAGTGTTGGATGCAGTTCCGGCGGCGCCGCCCTCCAACCAATGGTGGATTTGCAACTGCAACTTCGTTGTCGCAGTTCTCCAACTTGCGTGCAATTGTTCTCTGCTTTACGCCTGCCTAGACTCAAACATGGCCTCCCAATGAGGCCGAGGAGGCTGAATGCGATTCATTGTAACGAGGCGGTGGGCGAATGGTTGGTGGCGCGAGTTCGCGCTGCTGGCACTGGCAATCATCATGGGCTGGGTGGCGGGCGGCCAAGCCTGGGCGCAGGGTCTGCCCGAAATGGCTGCGGCACCGGCAACTGCGGCCGCGTTGCCGGCCTCCGGTATCGTTCAGATGTACGGGGCCGGCGCGGCGGCCGACCCGGTGGGCCCCGGCGACCTTCTCGACGTGCGCGTCTTCGGACAGCCACAACTTTCAGGCAATTTGCGGGTCGCGCCCGACGGATCCATCGCCCCGGCCTTTGTTGCCGGCCTGCAGGTGGCGGGTAAGACACCCACCGAGATCGAACACACCTTGGCCCTGGCCTACGGCGGCATGCTGGTGCATCCGATGGTGAGCGTGCGGGTCCAGGAGAACAACAGCCGCCGGGTGGCGGTGAACGGCGAAGTTCCGCGCCCCGGGGTATATGGGTTTAGCGGCGCAATGACTTTAATGCAGGCGTTGGGCATGGCCGGCGGCGTCGATCCGGTCAAGGCGAGCCAGAAGATCTTTCTGTTACACCAACCGCCGGCCACACGCCGCATCGGTGCCCATGGCACGCCCACCTACACCGTCAATACGGCTCTGGAGACGATTGACCTTAGCCAGTTGCCGCAACATCCGGAGTTGAATCGCGAGCTCGAGCCCGGCGATGTGATTGACGTGCCCGAAGCCCACCAGGTCTATATCGCCGGCGACGTGATGCACCCCGGCGCCGAAGCCCTCTTGCCGGGCTTGACCCTGACCCAACTGGTGAGCGAGGCCGGTGGCTTCCTGCCGCAAGCCGACGTCAGTCATGTGCGCGTGCTGCGCCTGGTCACGGCCCCGGGCAGCGGTGTCTCCACCGGGCGCCAGGAGTTAATCGTCGATGTCGCCCGGGCGCAGCGCAATCGCGGTCCCGACCTGACGCTCGAGGCCGATGATATCGTCCAGGTTCCCGGCGCGCTGCTGCGCATGGCCGGACTCGAATTGCTCGACTTCTTCAGTGGAACCGAACGCTGGCGCGTGCAGCAGTCGGTCGCCAACAAGGTTCCCTGACTCTGCTCTCTGAAACAGACCTCTGGCAGCCCTCATCAGAAACCCATAACGCGCATTTAAGGAGGATTCATGTCGTACATTTCGGTGCCGCCGGGCAATCCGGCGCTCCCCCCCTGGTTTGAGCTGGAAGCGCCCGCGCCGCGTGCGGCGCGCGGCCAATTGCAAAATGCACTGTATCGCAATCGCTGGCTGGGACTGGCGCTGGTCGTCACCTGCGTGGCGCTGGCCGCCTTCGCCACCTGGTGGGTCAAGCCCTACTATCTGGCCGACGGCTCCATTATCATCGAGCATCCATCGCTGCACAATGCCGAGCTCACGCCGCGGGAGTATCCGCCTCCGGTCGATGCCGACCGCGAACTGGAAACGGAGCTGACGGTCATGGCCAGCCGTACCGTTTCCGAGCCGGTCATTGCGCGATTGAATCTGGAGCGGCGCGATCCGGAAATCCACCGTGCCCTCGATAATTTGGGTGTGACGCTGGCCAAGCGGCGCCTCACGGCGAGCGCGACCCTCAAGTCCGCCATCGCGGTCGGCGTGTTCAGCTCCAAGCTCAAACTGTTGCCCGACAAACTCAGCAGCACCGTGCACGTCGAGTACGGCTCGGGCGACCCCGTCCTGGCGGCCCAGGTGGTCAACGCCGTGACGGCGCAGTATGTCACCGCCGAACTGGCGCAACGCGCCGAGTCCGGTCAGGGCGCCTCGCGCTGGATGCGCGGCCAACTGGCGGCGGCGCAAGCCGAGCTGGCGCGCGACGACGACGCGGTGGCTCAGTTCCAGCAGGCGCACGCCTTTCTGCCCCTGCCCGAGAGCGGTGGAATGTCCAGTGCGTTGCTGGCCCGCCTGGCCGACGCCAATCATGCCTGGTCCACCGCCGAAGGCGAACGGATTGCCGATGAGGCGCAGGTGCGCAGCTATGGCAATGGAAGTTCGGGCGTGGTGGCGGCGCTGCCGGCCGACCTGCGCAACCCCGCCATCGACCAGGCGAGCGCCAACCTCGGCAGCGCCGAACAGCAGTTGGCGGCGCTCGAAACGACCTACCGCTCCGACTTTCCGCTGGTGGTTGAAGCCCAGGCGCAGGTGCGCGGTGCCCAGCAGCGGCTGGCCGGGTTGCGTTCCCAGGTGGCTGCCGGGTTGGCCCAGCGTTTGGCCGCCAGCCAACAACGCGAGCAGGAACTGGCGGCGCGCGTCACCACGCTGAGCCATGAGGCGGCCCTGGCAAGTGGCGTCGAAATGCAGTTTGGCGTGGTCAAGGCGAAAGCGGATGGACAACGCGCGCTGGTGACGACGCTGGCCGAAAAGCTGAACGAGGTCGAGTTGGAGGCCAGCCTGCCGCCCGCCAACATCCATATCCTCGACGCGGCGCTGACTCCACTGACCCCGGCCTATCCCAAGGTGCCGCTCGATTTAGGGTTGGGTTTGGGCGTGGGTGTGATCGTTGCGCTCGGCGTGGCACTGGGGCGGGAGCGCTGGCAAAAGGCTTTGACGCAGCCCCACCTGGTGAAGCTGGGTTTGGGCGAAGCCCTGGCGCCGCTCGGCATGATTGCCGACCAACCGCGGCTGCCGCGCGCCACGCGCGGCCTCCTGCCCGCCGCGGCCGGCGCCGGGCGGCCCGATTACGCCAAGGTGGCCGCCAACCTGGTGGCCCGGGCCGGACCGCCGCCGCGCGCGCTTTTGGTTACCAGCGCCAACGCCGGTGATGGCAAAACGACCATGGTGTGCCAATTGGGTCTGGCGCTGGCGCAAGCGGGTTGGCGCACGCTGGTTGTGGATGCGGACACGCGCAATCCCCGCTGCCATACCTTCTTCGGCATGCCCTCGCCGGGACCGGAGAACGCTGCAAGCGCGCGCATGGAGGCGCCCGCCTCCGGCTCGAACTCGAGCGGAGCTGCAATCGGTGCCCCCGCCGGACTGCGCGCCGCCGAACAGGGCCGCAAGGTGCCGCCGGTTGCGGTGGCGCTGCATCTCGATCTCATGCCGTGCGAAGCCGGCGGGCCGCCCTTGCAGGCGCGCACGATGGCGGCGCTCCTGGAACAGTGGCGTCAGCACTATGACTACATCCTGGTCGATTCTCCCCCCGGCAACATGACCGGAGAAGCCGTCCTGTTGTCGTCGCTGGTCGAGGGCGTGCTGGTGGTCTTGCGTTGGGGCCACACCCGCCTGCCCGAGGCGCAGCAGTTGTGCGAGGAGTTGGCCCGGGCGCGGGCGCCCTTGCTGGGCACCGTCTTGAACCGCGCCGACCCGGGCGCGCCCGCCTTTCGTCCCTATCGCGCCCGGCCGGTCGAGGCACACGCCTAGGCACCCGCACTTCCCCTTCCCCTCTCAACCTCTAGCGTCGGAGAACTACACAGGAGAAAGTTCATGGCTTGGCTCGGTCGATCGCTCCCCCTTGCGCCTGCTCTCCGCCGCCCGCGGGCGGCAGGTGCGCTGGCCCCACCCAGCGGCATTCTCGCCAGCCGCGACCAGGCGCATCCGGCGCTGTTGCGCATGTTCGGCCGCGCCCGCCGGCGGCAAGCGCCGTTAACGCTGGTGCGGATGGCGCCCGACGGCGCCCCCCCCACTGCGACAGCCGAGGCCGGGTGCGCGCGTTGGCTGGCCGAGTTGGCTGCGGAAATGCGCATCAATGACTTAGCCTGGCATGAACCCGGCGGCGTGGTCATGCTGTTGCTCGAGGACGCCACCGCGACGATCGGCAACGGCACGCCCAGCGGCTTGCCGGCCGGGCTGGAACGCCTGCGCGAACGCGCCCGCCAGCACGGCGTGGCGGTGAATTGGCGGAGCGCCCAATTTCCCCAGCAGGGGCTGACCCTCCAGGCGCTGCTTGAGGAGGTGGCATGGCGAGTTGCCTGAAGTCCGATGAATTGGCCTCGGCGCCGACCGCGTCAGTCCGCGCCGCCGGAATCGGGCACCTATCGAAGCCGGTGCGATCCTACCCCGCCTGGTGCGAACCCGGGCACTTGCGCCGGCGGCAGCAGACGCGGGGTTGGCGCTGTGAGCTGAGCCCCGCCCAGCGGCGCTCGAAGAGAAGGCTCGACCTGGCGCTTTCGCTGCTGCTGGCGCTGCCGGCGGCGCTCCTGGTCGCTCTGGCGGCGGTGGCGATTTGGCTCGAGTCGCCGGGTAATCCGTTTTTCTTTCAGACCCGGGTGGGCGAGCACGGGCGCAACTTCCGCATGTGGAAGCTGCGCACCATGGTTGCCAACGCGGAAGCGCTTGAGCGCTCCTTGCAACATCTGAACGAATTGCCCTGGCCGGATTTCAAGATCACTCGCGATCCGCGCATTACCCGCGTGGGCAGGCTGCTGCGTCGCACCTCGCTCGATGAGCTGCCGCAGATCTGGAATGTGATTCGAGGCGAGATGTCGCTGGTCGGCCCCCGCCCCACCAACTTCGGACTCAAGGATTATCAGTTGTGGCACACCGAACGGCTCGCCACCCCGCCCGGCATCACCGGGCTGTGGCAAATTCTCGAACGCGCGCAGTGCGATTTCGATCGGCGCTTGCGGTTGGATCTCGCCTACATACGCGCCTGGCGCCTGTCGCTCGATTGTGCGATTCTCGCCGCCACGGTGCGGGCGGTGGTCGGCGGCCGGGGAGCGAAGTAGACGCAAGGAACCTTCTATGATCCAAACATTGAGTTGGAAAAATCGGACGGCGGCGAGTGGCTGCGGCGGCGATTCCAGAAGCGGTTGGGCGTGGTGGCTGCTGGGCATCGCGGCTCTGGTGCCGCTGCTCGAAGCGATCGCCCGTTATCCGGTCCACCCCGTGCTGATCGTCTCCGGCGGCCTGGCGCTGGCGGGACTGGCCGCGCTGGTGCTCGATTGCCCGGCATGGGGTGCATGCGCTCTCATCCTGGTGGTCTACTGGAACGTCTCCGACGTGCTAACCGAAAGCTGGGGTTTCAGTTGGCTCTTGCGGCTGGCGCTCGGGGGAGTCTTGGCCGCGGCCGGACTGCGCTGGCTGGCGCGCGCGGAAACTGCCGAGCGGTTGCGCTGGCCGGTGGCGGCGGCGATGTTGGCCTACGGGGCGAGCCTGGCGATGGCTGCGGTGGGGGCCATTGACCCCGCCTCCGCGATGGCCGCATTGATGGAGTTCGTCAAGGGTGCCGTCATCTTTTATCTGGTCGTCAATTTGCTATCGCGGCCGCGCTATTGGCGCTGGGGCGTGGGGGCCTTGCTGGCAGGAGCCACGCTCCTGGCGCTGCCGGTTGTCTACCAGGGAGTCAGCGGAAGCCGGAACCAATTGTGGGGTTTTGGCACCATGGTGTACGCCGAGATTGTTCCCGGCAATAAGGGATGGCGCCTGGGCGGCGCCATCGGCGATCCCAATTTTCTGGCGCTGGTATTGATCTCGGCCCTGCCGATCGCCCTGGTCGGGGCGCTCGATCGCGGCGCCCACTGGGGGTGGCGCGCGGCCAACACGGTGGCGGCAGTGCTGCTGCTGGGGGCGACGGTGTTTACCTATTCGCGCGCCAGTTTGCTGGGCATCGCGCTGGTGCTGGCGGCGGTGATCTACAAATACCGGCGCCGGCGCTGGCTGTGGGCCGTCGCCGCCGTGGCGATGGTGGCGGCGGTGCCGCTCTTGCCGCAGGGTTTCCGGGCGCGTATCCTCACTTTAGACGAGGCCTCGCTCACCGGTCAGCAGCAGCAGATCGGCGATATGAGCTTCCGCATCCGCCGCAATGCCTACTTGACCGGAGCGCTCATGTTTGAGCGCCACTGGCTGCTGGGCGTGGGCCCGGGCAATTACGAGGCCAACTACCTGACCTACTCGGCCCAGGTGGGCTTGAGCGGCGAGGCCGGGGTGCGCGATCCCCACAGTCTGCCCATCCAGGTCGCGGCGGAAACGGGCGTGGTGGGCATTGCTTGCTTCGCCATCCTGCTCGGCCTGGGGTTCCACGAAATGGAGCGGGCACGGCGCCGGCTGCGGCAGCTGCGCGCCGTGCGCTTCGCCGATCAGATTTGGGGTCTGGAACTGGCGCTCGCGGCTTACTTGGTGCTCAGCATTTTTCTGCACGGCGCCTTTTTTCGCCACTTTCTCTTGATTCTGGCTCTGGGCACCGGCGGCGCTGGATTGGTGCGAATCGGCCGCTCCCGGCCCGACTTGGCCGTCTCGGATTCGAGCACGGGCACCGCACCGGCGGCCGGGTTCTAGCGCGGTGAGTACGGATCTCGAAATGACTGAGAAGGCTGAAACCGGCGGACAATCCCGCCAAGCGGCGAAGGATGATCCGGTCGCGGTCTGGGTGATTGATTCGCTCAAGCTGGGCGGAGCCGAACGGCTGGCCATGGCCATGGCGCTCGCGCCCCCGCCGGGCTGGCGGGTGGAATTGATCGCACTGCAGCCGCCCGGCAACGGTGTCACGTTGGAAGAGATCTGGGGCGAGCGTACCCTGGAGTTGCTCGGCGCGCGCTTGCACCAGTTGCACATGCGATCGCTCACCGACTGGCGCGAGTATCGCACCTTCATGAACCGTTTGCGAGCCCTGCGCCCGCGCCTGGTGCACTCCCATCTTGATTACGCCACGCTGTGGAGCGAGCGGGCGGCGCGCCAGCTCGGCGTGCCCCACGTCTCAACCCGGCACACCATGGCGACGGCGGCCATGGCGGGCGTGCGAGCCCGGGTGGTCGAAGCTCTGGTGGCGCGCGCCCGGCGCCGCGTCACGCTGGACGTTTTTGTAAGCGCCGCACAGCGGCGCGCGACAATCGAGGCGGAAGCGGCGCGGCCCGCGGCCGCTACGCCCGTCGTTATCGCCAATGGAGTCGAGGCGGCTCCCGGCTGGAGCGCCAGCGAACGCCAGCGTTGGCGTCGAGGACGCGGCTGGCAGACACAGGACATAGTGCTACTCACGGTGGCGGTGGCGCGCGACGCCAAAGGCTGGCGCGATTGGCTGCTGGCGGCGGAAATCATTGTCGCCGCGCGCCCGACGGCCCGCCTGGTGTGGGTCGGAGGCGGTCCCGATTTCGCCCGTTTCCGCGCCGCCGCTGAAGCTAGCCCCGCTTGGCCGCGCCTCTTCCTTGCCGGCGCCCGCCCCGATGTCGCCGACTGGCTGCGGGCGGCCGATCTGTTTCTTTTCCCCAGTCACGGCGAAGCTTTACCCACAGCGGTCATCGAGGCGATGGCCCAGCAGTTGCCGGTCATTGCCACCGATTTGGAAGCCACCCGCGAGGTGTTAGGCGACTGCGGCGCGTATGTTCCGGCCGGCGATGGCCGAGCTTTGGCTCAGGCGGCGCTTTCCTGGATGGACGGTCTTGAGGTGAGCGCGACCGCGTGTCACGGCGCGCGCCGTGGCTGCGAACGCTGGCTCCAGTCCTATGCGCCCGCTGAATGGCGCGCCCGGCTCGCCTCGGCCTATAGGTCGACCATCCCCGCAAATCGAACCTCGATTCTGATGGTCGAATTCTTTTCCCGAGGCGGACTGTTTCATTACAGCCACCAGTTGGCGGTGGGACTGAGCCGCAAGGGAGCACACGTACGCCTATTGACCGGCCACCGGCTCGAGGTCGCAGCCAAGCCGGCCCGCGGCCTCGAGATTCTGCCCTGGCTTTGGACATGGAATCCACACTATCGCCCCCGCCTCATTCCAAAGCGCGCCCTACGCGCGGTGCGGGCGGTGCGTTATATTGCCGCCTGGGAACAGGTCGCCAGAGCGGTGAAGCGTCTGCGGCCGGAGGTGGTTATGCTGGGCGACTTCGAGCATCGTTGCGACGCGTGGTATGTTCGGCGCTTGGCGCGTTTGCGGGCGCGGCAAGGATTCCGGCTGGCGGACATTTGGCATAACGTCGAAGCCTTCGACCGTAGCCGCGCCGGGCGCGTCCTCGCGCACCAAAGTTGGCGGGCGCCGCTGGCCCAGGCTTTCGATCACATTTTCGTGCACGCGCACGCGCTGGCCGAGAACTTCGAACGCCGCACCGGCGTGCGCCCGGCGGTGATCGCGCACGGAAACCAGGACTGGATCGCTGTGCAGGCGGGGCCGGATCCCGGTCTCGACCGGCGTTTTGCGCTGCCGCCGCAGCGCCCCCTGGCACTGCTGTTCGGGACGCTCACCGCCTATAAGGGCGTAGACGTACTCATCGAGGCGCTGGCTCAGGTGCCGGCGGCCAAGCGCCCCTTGGCGTTGATAGCCGGCATGCCCAGCGCCAATGTCAAACCGGCAGCGTGGCGGGCTCGGGCCCGGCGTCTCGAACTCGATCCCTGGTTGCGCTGGGATGAGCGCTATGTGCCGACGCCGGAGACGGCCTGGTACTTTCGTCGCGCCGACTTCATCGTGCTTCCCTACCGCGCCGCCTCGCAGAGCGGCGTGGCCCACTTGGCTTTGACCTTCGGTAAACCGTTGATTGTCACCGCGACCGGCGGATTGCCGGAATTAATCGACGGCAACGGCCTGGTGGTGGAACCAGGCGATGCGGCGGGGCTCGCCGAGGCCATGGAGCGACTTGCGACTGACGTGCGGCTGCGTCGCAAGCTGGGCCGGCGCTCGATTGAGATAGCGGCCGAGCGCCATGACTGGGACGTAATCGCCGGCTGCGTGCTGTCGGAGTTCGGAGCGGAATCGCGCCCCAGCGCGGACGAGTCGCCGGCTTCGAGCCTTGCGGCATAGCCGGCCTTACGCACAATTCTAGTCGCGCGGAATCGGCCATTCGGAGCATGCCGAAATGCGAAGCGCCGCGCATCTAGCCAGACATGCGCGCCTACCCAGTCGGAAATCGCCTGCTGCGACTAACAAGACAGGCGCACCACGACACCGGCGCGCGGCCCTACAAGCGAACGCTTGATTGGGCCCTGTGCCTCGCAAGCGGGCTGCCGGTGCTGGTGCTGGTGGCCGTCGCAGCGGCGGCGGTGAAGCTCGACACGCGCGGACCGGCACTTTTCTCGCAGACCCGGGTGGGATTGCACGGGCGCATTTTCCGAATGTGGAAGTTGCGGACGATGGTCGTCAACGCGGGTGAGTTGGAGCCGCAGTTGCAGCACTTGAACCAACTGCCGTGGCCTGACTTTAAAATTACCCGCGATCCACGGGTCACCCGGGTGGGACGCTGGCTGCGGCGCACCAGCATTGACGAACTGCCGCAGATCTGGAACGTCGCCCGCGGCGAAATGTCATGGGTGGGACCCCGGCCCACGCCATTTGGCTTGGAGCGCTACCGCGCTTGGCATGGCGAGCGGCTGGAGGCGCTCCCCGGTATTACCGGACTTTGGCAGGTGGTCGCGCGCGCCGCGTGCAACTTTGACGACCGCGTCAGGATGGACATCGCCTACGTTCGCAACGCCAGCTTGGCGCTCGATTTGAGGCTGTTGCTGGCCACAGTTGATGCGGTTTGGTCGGGACGGGGGGCCGTGTGAGCGGGAGCGCGATTCTGGTCACCGGCGGCGCCGGCTACGTCGGCAGCCATGTCGTTCTCGGCTTGCTGGGGCGCCATCCTGTCGTCGTGCTCGACAACCTCAGTGAAGGCCACCGCGAGTTGGTGCCACAGGGGGTGGCGTTTGAAGCCGGCGACGTGTTGGACCGAAATGCGCTCAACGCCGTTTTTCAGCGCTACTCGATCAGCGCCGTCGTACACCTGGCCGCCCGCGCCTATGTCGGCGAATCGGCACGCGAGCCGGCGCGATATTTCGAAAACAACCTGGTGGGCACGTTTCAACTTCTGGAGGCCATGCGCGCCCACAGCGTGCGGGAATTCGTCTTCAGCTCGACCTGCGCGGTGTATGGCGCGCCCAGCCGGCTGCCGATTGGCGAGGACGCCCCGCTCGCCCCCATCAATGCCTACGGCGAATCCAAGTTGGCGATCGAACGCATGTTGCATTGGTACGGCGCCGCCTACGGCATACGCGCGGTGGCGCTGCGGTACTTCAACGCGGCCGGCGCCGACGCGGCGGGACGCAGCGGCGAGTGGCACGAGCCCGAGCCGCATTTAATTCCGCAGATACTTTCGGCCGCCGCTGGCGGTGAAGCGCTCACGCTGCACGGCGACGACTACGCAACGCCTGATGGCACCGGAGTGCGGGATTTTATCCACGTCAGCGATCTGGCGCGAGCCCATGGCCAGGCGCTCCAGTATCTGGCCGCCGGCGAGCCTTCCACTTGCCTCAACCTCGGTACCGGGCGCGGACTTTCGGTGGGGGAATTGATCGCGGTCGCGGGACGCATCACTGGAAGCAAGGTGGCGGTTCGGATAGGTCCGCGGCGAGTGGGGGATCCGTCGGCGCTCGTCGCCGATCCCAGCCGGGCGGCGAAGGTGCTCGGCTGGCAACCGCTCGAGTCCGGTGCGGACAGGCTGCTCGGCACTGCCTGGGCGTGGCGGCAGAGCCGCACCACCGGAACTGCCCAGGCAGCGGCAATTTAACGTTGAATTCCCCAAATGATACATGCCGGACCTGACTCCTGCGGATTCGCTTTGGGCCTCTTCCGGAAACGGAGCCGTCACTCCGGGCGATGCCACGCAGATCTGCGGCATCACAGCCGGAGTTACCGATCGGCGCGCTCCCGGCCGCCCAGCGAAATAACAATTCTATGAATATCGGCTATGTTCTGTCCCGTTATCCGCTGCTGAGCGAGACCTTCATCCTGCGCGAGATGTGGGAACGCGAGCGGGCTGGGCACAAGGTATTTGTGTATCCCTTACGGCGAGTGTCGACGGGCCCACAGCATGAGCGGGCGCGGGCCCTGCGGGCGCCGGTATGGGTAGCGCCTTGGCTGAACTGGGCATGCCACCTGCGGCGCCTGGCTCGACATCCGCGCAGCTATCTCGCGACGCTGGCGGCGGTGATTGCCGGCAATTTGGGGGACTGGAATTTGCTGGCAGGCGCCGTCGCATATTGGAATAAAGCGGTAGCCATCGCCGAGTGCATGCAGCGTGATGGAATCGAGCTTGTTCACGCGCACTACGCCACCCATCCGGCGATGGTGGCATATGTGGTCGAGCGGCTGACTGGTATCGGCTACGGTTTCACCGCCCACGCCCATGACTTGTATTGCCATCGGGCGATGCTGGGAGAGAAATTGGCGCGGGCGCGGAGCGCGATAACAATTAGCGAGTTCAACCGCGCCTATCTCGAGCGAGCGCGCGCCGGCCGGCCGCCAACCCGCCTTACGCCGATCCACGTTGTGCATTGCGGGGTGGAGTGGTCGAGCTATGAGCCCATGGCACGGGAGCGATGGCGGCGATGGCGGGAGACAAGTGCGGGCACGCGGTTGCGACTTTTGGCGGTCGGGTCCTTGCAGCCCTACAAGGGGCACCGTCATCTACTGAACGCCTGCGCCAAGTTGCGGGCGCGCGGATTGCGTTTCGAATGCCGTCTGATCGGCGAGGGGCGTCTGCGCCACCAACTGGAGCGTCAGATCGCGGATCTCGATCTGGCCGGCGAAGTGCGCTTGCTGGGCGCGCGCACCGAAAGCGAGGTTTGGGACTGGCTGCGCTGGGCCGACGTATTTGCCATGCCCAGCGTGGTCGACGAAAGGACGCAACAAATGGAAGGCATACCCGTGGCATTAATGGAGGCGATGGCCGCCGGCCTGGGAGTTGTTGCGACACGACTGTCGGGCATTCCGGAGTTGGTGCGCAGCGAACACAACGGATTGTTGGTATCGGCGGGCGCATCGATTGCGGATGAGTTAGCGGCCGGAATTTGGCGTTTGCGCGACGCCGGATTGCGGGAGCGGCTAGGGCGGGCGGCGCGGCAGACGGAGGGCTTCGATCTCGAGACGAACGTCCGGCGCCTGGAATCCGTGCTTGATGCCGGCATACGGGTGGCGGCATGAGCCCCATGCACTGGTTATGGCAGGCCGCCAGTTGGCTGTTGGTTTCAAGCGTGGCGATCTTGGCGCTTGTGTGGCTGTTGTACCCGGCGGCGGTGGCGGTTTGGGCGTGGTGCGCGCCTTATCGCCCAAAGCAGGAGGCGAAGGCCGCGGGCGGGCCGCTCGTAAGCGTGATTGTCTCGGCCTACAACGAGGGCGACCACATTGAAGCCCGGGTGCGGAACCTCTGGGCACAGGATTACCCGCGCCTGGAAATATTAGTGAGTGAGGATGGTTCGACCGACGGCACGCGGGCACAGGTTGAGCGCTTAATCGCCGAGGGCGGCCCCTGCCCCTTGCGCCTGTTGAGTGGGCGCCGCCGCCTGGGCAAGGCCCAGGCAATGAACCGGGCGGTGGAAGCGGCATGGGGCGACATCGTGGTGTTTTCCGATGCCAACAACCAGTACACACCGGAGACGGTCCGGCGCCTGGTGGCGCCGTTTGCCGACCCAAGCGTCGGCGCGGTCACCGGGCTCAAGGCGGTCGCGCCACAGCTCGGCATGGGCGGAGGGGAGAGCGTTTACTTTCGCTACGAAGGCTGGCTCGTGGCCAACGAATCAACCACCGGAGGTACGGTGGCGGCGTTTGGCGAAGCGCTGGCGGTGCGCCGGAGTTGCTATCGAGCTCTGCCGATTAGCTTCATGGTGAATGACGATTTATACCTGGCGTTGCGGGTCTTGGCCCAAGGCAAGCGCGTACTGGCGGCGCCCCAGGCGCGCTCGTTCGAAAACGGCTCGGCCGGCGAGGGCGCGGAGTGGGAGCGGCGCAAACGTATGGCGGTGGGGCGTTGGGCGGCGTTGGGCTGCTTGCGCGGGCGCTGGCGCGGACTGGGCTGGGGCAACTGCACCAAGGTGCTATTTCACGAAATCTTGCGGCCCCTCTCGGCCCTATGGCTGGGGCTGGCGCTCCTAAGCAGCCTGGCCCTGGTGTTCGTTCCGGCGGCGGAAAGCATGGCGCAGGCGGTGCGCTGGCTTGCCTGGACGCAGACCCTGGGGTTGGTCATGGTCGGCGGCGTCGGGCTGGGGCGCTGGCGGGGATTGAAGTTGGGCCGATGGGAGGCGCCCTATTTCTTTGTGCTGGCGCTGGCGGCGGCGTTGGCGGGTGGCTGGCGTTACCTGCGCGGCGGCCAGTCGCCGCAGTGGCGGCGCGCCTTGCGGGCTGTGCCGCAGCGCGCGCAGTTGAAAAACCACGGCGACGAGGATGGAGGCATGAACAACGGCCGCATCTTACATGGATTGTTTTGGGCCTCGAGTTCGTTTGTGTTGGGCAAGGTGCTGGTGTTTGGCTCAATCGTGGTGCTGACCCGCTTGTTGGCTCCGCAGCAATTTGGGGTGGTGGCGCTGGCCACCTCGGCGCTAATGGTGTTGGAGATATTCGGTACGCTGGGGCTGACCAGCGCGCTCATTTTCGAAGAAAAAGATACCCTCGCGGCAGCCGACATCTGCTTTTGGACAACCGTGGCCGCCTCCCTGGTGGAGGCGGTTGTGGGCTGGGCGTGCGCGCCGGCGCTGGGGCGCTTCTTCCACGAACCGGCGCTGGCGCCAATGCTGCGCGCCTTACTGGTGTCGCTGTTGTTGACCGCGCTCGGCAATACACACGACACGTTATTGCGGCGGCGGCTTTCATTTCGAGCCAAGCTTTTGCCCGACCTCGGCATGGCGGGAGCGAAGGGCGGCTTGGGAATAACGCTGGCGCTGTTGGGGTGGGGCGCGTGGAGCTTAATTTGGGGGCAGGTGGCGGGTACGGCGATCAGCACCGCGCTCCTCTGGTGGATCACGCCCGGCGTGACCCACTGGCAGGTGGGCTGGCCCGTGGCCCGAAGGCGATGGAATGCGGCGGTGGCGCGCCGCTTATACGCCTACGCCAAGCATATCTATCTGCTCGACGGCAGCAGTGTGCTTCTAACCAACTTCGACTCGCTCACGATCGGCCGCATGTTGAGTGACTATTGGTTGGGCTTTTACACGCTCGCATTTCGAATTCCTGAAGTATTGCTTTTGAGCGTACTGAATGTGGTCACGCGTGTGGTGTTTCCCGCCCTGAGCCGCTTGCAGTCGGAACGTGGCGTGTTGCGCTCGACACTGCTGGACACGGCGCGCTACACGGCGCTACTGACGGTACCGGTAGCGGCGGGCATGGGTTTGCTGGCGGGCCCAATTGTGCTCGGGCTTTACGGGCGGCATTGGGGGCCGGCGGTGGGTGTGTTGCGGGTGCTGGCGTTGTACGCCGGAATTCGATGCCTGAGCCACCATTTTGGCGACGCGTATAAAGCCATCGGGCGTCCCGACATCTTGACGCGTACAACACTTGCCTGGTGGCTGCTCCTGCCTCCCGACCTTATCCTGGGAGCTCATTTCGGCGGCATTGTCGGCGTAGCCTGGGGGCAGGTGGCGACCCGCGCGGCGATCACCGCGCTCCACGTTTACCTGGTGGCGCGTTTCCTCGACATTCAGCCGGGCGATTTGTGGCGCTGTTACGCCCCGGCCCTCGAGTGCACCGCATGGATGAGCGGCGGATTGCTCTTGGCGTTGCCATGGGTGCGGCATTGGGAGGCGCGCCAGGAGCTCTTGGCCATGATTCCGCTGGGCGCTTCGGTCTATGCCATGGCGCTGATGGTGCGTTATCCGGCGCTGGTGGCGTCGGTGTGGAGAAAGCTTGCGCGGCGCGGTGCGGGAGTGGAGCCGAACCCCATGGCGATCGATGAGAGCGGGCTTGCGACCGAGCTGAGGTATACGGCATGAGCGCACACGCGGCGGTGGGAACAGCCGGGAAGCGCTTCCTTTTGATCATCGAGAATCGGCGGCAGGCACGTGCGATTGAGCGTGACTGGAAGCGCTTGTACCGCGAATGCGGATCGCCGAATCCATTCTTAAGCTGGGAGTGGCAACAGGCCTGGCTGGAAAGCGAGCCGCCCGGGGTGCAGCCGTTGATTGTGGCCGAAGCCGGTGCGGACGGGAGTTTGGCGGGACTGCTGGCGTTACAGAGGGTGCGTCCGCCATCGGCGGCGGGAAAATTGGGCCTCCGGCAGCTCGAGTTTCTGGGCCGCGCGGCCGACCCTGACGAGATGGATTGCCTCGCGCATCCGGCAACTGACGACGGCTTGGCGGAGCGCCTGATGACCGCGGCCTTGACGCGCGGCGGCTGGGAGTTGCTGCGGCTGGAGGCGGCGCGAAGTGACGGTTCGCTGGCGCGGCTTTGGGCTCGGTTGTCGCACGGGTTCCCGGCGTGGGGCGGCTCGGCGCGCGTGGAGGCGGGCGATTGGCTGCCCTATCTGCCGCTGCCGGAAAGTTTCGAGGCAATGCTCGGCGAGCACAGCGCCAACTTTCGCTCCGAGGTCCGGCGGCGGCGGCGGGCGTTCGCGCGCGCCCTCCCGGAAGCGAGGTTGGAGTGCGCCGATACGCCGGGCCCCATCGCTGGAGCGCTCGACCACCTCTACCGGCTGCACAATCTACGGCGAACCCAGAAAAATACTCGCGGCATTTTCGAAGTGGATTGGGTGCGGACTTTTCACCATGAGTTGGGGCGCGGGTTGGCGGCGCGCGGGGAGGCGAGGGTCTATCTGTTACGCACCCGGACAGAGGTGATTGCCGGGCTGTACGGATTTGAGGTAGGTGGTCACGGCGGTCGGTTTCTTTATTACCAAAGCGGTTTTGACCAGGCCTTTGCCGGCCACAGCCCCGGGACGGTGCTGCTCAGCGGGGTGATGGAAGACTGCATCCGGCGCGGGCTGCGGCAATTCGAATTCCTGCGCGGCGAAGAGGGGTACAAGGCGCGATGGACGCAACTGCGCCGCCCGACCGTCAACCTAATGGCTAGCCGCGGCGTCGGGCGGGGCTGGATGCAACTGCGGGCGGCGCATGCCCGATGGCGGCGGCCGGCATGAGACCGCAACAGCTTCTGCATAAAATCCCCAACCGATTGTGGCACGGCGTCGATCGCTGCCTCGGTCCCGGCCGCGGAGCTTGGCCCTACTGCGTGGTCGCGTTCCATCGCATTGGCGATTACGGCGATGAGCTGGCCTATCCAGCGGGTGGCTTCGCCGAGCTGTGCCGCTACTGGCGGGATCACTACGAAATCATCAGCCTCGATCAACTCTTGGCCCGGCTGGCCCACGGCGATGGGGCGTCTGCTCCCACGCTCAGCATCACGTTTGATGACGGCTACCGCGATAACCACGATGTGGCCGCGCCGATCTTGGATCGCTTGGAGTTGAGCGCAACCTTCTTTATTACAGCCGGAGCAATCGGCACCGAGCGGCGCTTCGATTGGGACGCCGGCTTGGCCCAGCGGCCGGCACTCATGCACTGGGACGAGGTGCGGGCGCTGCATGCGGCGGGCTTCGGCATTGGTTCGCATACGCTCAGCCACGCCCGGGTCTCGACGGTCCACGGCAGCGAGCTCGATCGTGAGTTGACGGGTTCGCGGCGGTTGATAGAAGCCGAATTGCATCAACCCGTGGAAGACTTCGCTTACCCTTACGGACTGCCCGGCGACTGCGGCATCGAAGCCCGGCAAGCGGCGCGGGACGCCGGCTATCGCACCTGCCTTTCCTGCCATGGCGGATGGATTGACGCCTGGTCTTCGCCCTTCGAGCTGCAGCGGGTTTGCATAAGCCCGCGCTACCATGCCCGAGCGCGCGATTGGGCTCGCCAGTATAGCCGCATGCTTTGGCGGCGGCGCTATCCCACGACCGAGCGAACAGCCGCGTAGTGGATTTGCATCTCAGCCTTTATGGCTGGGGTGTGGTCCGGGTACTTGACGTTTGGGCTGGTAACGATGCCGGTGCGGCTGTTTTCCGGCGCTCGCGGCGAGCGGGTCAGCTTCCATCAGTTACACGACAAAGACAAGGTGCGGCTGAAACAGCAGATGGTCTGCCCTGCGGACGGCCAGGTGGTTAGCCGCGATCACATCATTAAAGGCTACGAGTATGCCAAGGGCGAGTACGTCGTGATCTCCGCCGAGGACATCAAAGCCGCGGCGCCGCACACCGAACGCCAACTCGAAATTATCGAATTCTGCAAGGCCGGCGAAATTGATCCGATCTGGTTTGAGTCCTCCTACTACCTGATGCCAGACGCGGCCGGGCTTCGTCCTTATACCCTGTTAATGAAGACAATGCGGGAGACGGAGAATGTGGCGGTGGCGCAGCTCAGCATGCATAACCGCGAATATCTGAGCGTGATCCGCCCGTCGTCATTAGCCGGCGTTCCGGGGCAGTCGGGCGAGGGACTGCTCTTGCACACGCTCTATTACCTCGACGAGATGCGAGTGGCCGACGGCTTCGGCGCGACCGCCGGCAAGGCGCCGGCGGCGGCGGAGGTAAAGCTGGCCAAACAACTGGTTGAGAATTTGGCAACGAAGTTTGATCCGAAACGTTTTGAAGATCATTACCGGAAGAATCTGGAAGCCCTGGTTGCTGCGGCGCTCGAAGGGAAGCCGGCGCCCGGGCGGGAGCCGCGTCCTCACCTGGTGCCTGTCACCGATTTAATGGCGACGCTGAAGGCCAGCTTGCAGGGCAACAAGGCCGCCGCGGGCGCGAAGCGCAAGCCTCCCGCGCGTACGACGCATGCGCGGCGGGCGAAGCGCGCGGCCTAGCCTAAAATGGATGAATGTCCTTGCGCGCCAGCTTGCTTTCTTTAATCACTCGCACTGCGACCGATTTGCCGCCGGATGTGCGCGCCGCGATGACGCGGGCAACCGGGCGCGAACTGCCCGCCTCGCAGGCTGGGCGTGCCTTGTCCATCATTGGCTCCAATATTGACTTGGCGGCGCGCGACGAAGGGCCGCTCTGCCAGGACACCGGGATGCCAACCTTCTTCGTTCATGCGCCGGTCGGCTACAACCAGATTATATTGCGCCGCGAGATCGAGGCCGCCGTCGCGGAGGCCACGCGCATGGGCAAGCTGCGTCCGAACAGCGTCGACTCGCTGACCGGCGCCAACAGCGGGAACAATTTGGGGCCGGGAACGCCGGTGGTCCATTGCGAGCAGTGGGAGAGCGACGAGGTCGAGGTTAAATTGTTGCTCAAGGGCGGAGGCTGTGAAAACAAGAATATCCAGTACTCTCTCCCCTGCGAGTTGGAACATCTGGGGCGCGCCGGTCGTGACCTGGAAGGTGTGCGCAAATGTATCTTGCACGCCGTTTGGCAGGCGCAAGGGCAAGGCTGCGCTCCCGGCGCGGTGGGTGTCGCCGTGGGCGGCGACCGGACTTCGGGTTACGAAGCCGCCAAAGAGCAACTCCTGCGCACCCTTGACGACGTAAACCCCGACCCGCGACTGGCGGAACTCGAGACCTACATTCTTGACCGGGCGAACACGCTCGGCATTGGCACAATGGGATTCGGCGGAGCGGTATCGCTGATTGGCTGCAAGGTCACGGCGCTCAATCGTCTGCCCGCTAGTTTCTTCGTTTCAGTCGCATACGACTGCTGGGCCTATAGGCGTCGTGGCGTGGTTCTCGACGCGCGGACCGGCGCGATACGCCGCTGGCTGTACGGCGACTTACTGGAAACGCCGGCGGCAACAGCCGCCGCCGCCCCGCCCGAAGGTATTCGCATGCGGGCGCCGATCTCCGAAGCCGAGGTCCGGCGGCTGAAAGTTGGGGACATGGTTCTGATTTCAGGAACGATCTACACCGGGCGGGACGCGGTCCACGCGCATCTGATGCATCACGATGCGCCCGTGGATTTGCGCGGCGCGGTGCTGTACCACTGCGGACCGGTGGCGACTCGTGACGCTGAGGGCGGCTGGCACATCGGCGCCGCGGGGCCGACGACCAGCATTCGCGAGGAACCCTACCAGGCGGACCTGCTGCGGCGCCTGGGGATTCGCATGGTTATGGGCAAGGGCGGTATGGGCAAGCGCACCCTGGCGGCGCTCGCGGAGTGTGGCGCGGTCTATCTGAACGCGGTGGGCGGCGCCGCGCAATACTATTCACGGGCGGTGAAGAAGGTGCGCGGCGTGCATTTTCTGGAGTTCGGCACGCCGGAGGCGATGTGGGAATTGGAAGTCGAGGACTTCCCTGCCGTGGTCACGATGGATAGCCACGGAAACAGCCTCCATGCGCAGGTCGAGCAAGATTCGGGTCAGGCGTTAAAAACCCTTGCGGCCGACGAAACTCTGGCGGCGAAATAGCACACTCGTCTAGAATTAACGCTTATGCCGTTTCAAGTTGCGATCCTGGCGGAGACCCGCGCGGGCGAAAAGCGCTCGGCGATGGTGCCCTCGGTTCAGGCGCAGATGGAGAAGTTGGGCGCCGTGTTCACGCCCGACCTTGCCGCCGCCGACCTGGTGCTCGGAGTGCAGGCGCCGCCGGCCGCAACCGTGGCCGGAATGAAACCGGGGGCGGTGCTGATCGCTTTCATCCAGGCCCAGCAGGAGCCGGAGCTCGTGGCTGCATTGCAACAGCGCCAAATCACCTGCTTTGCCATGGAGCTGGTTCCGCGCATCTCGCGGGCGCAGGCGATGGATGCGCTTTCGAGCCAGGCGGCGCTGGCAGGCTATTACGCGGCGCTGCTCGCGGCAACGAATTCTCCCCGGGTCGTGCCGCGCATGACGACGGCGGCCGGAGTGGTGCGGCCGGCGGCGGCGCTGGTAATGGGTCTGGGGGTTGCCGGCTTGCAGGCGATTGCCACACTGCGCCGCCTGGGCGCTGTGATTGAGGCCTATGACGTGCGGCCGGAGACAAAGGAGGAGGCCGAGTCACTGGGGGCGAAATTTGTTGCTACCGGCGTGGATGCCCGTGGCGAGGGCGGCTACGCCCGCGAGCTGACTGCCGCCGAGCGCGAGACAATTAGCGCCGCACTGACCAAGCACATTCAGAAAGCCGATTTGGTCATCACCGCCGCCGCCGTGCCGGGGCGGCGGGCGCCGCGCCTCATCAGCGCCGCGCAAGTGGCGGGCATGAAGGCCGGAGCGGTGATCGTCGATTTGGGCGCGGAGGGCGGTGGCAACTGCGAACTGTCGCGCCCGGGAGAGTTGACACGGTCCGCGGGCGCCGCCGGCGAGGTGGTCATTGTCGCTCCGCTGAACGTCACCTCCGAGCTGGCCGAACACGCCAGCGAGTTGTACGCGAAGAATTTGCTCAACCTGATTAAGCTGATGGTCGTTGACGGCCAGCTCAAACTCGACTGGTCGGATGAAATCATCGCCCGCACCGCTCTAACCCACGGCGGCCAATTGGCGGCGGGCCACTGACCCCAAAGTCGGCACCAACACCATGGAAACCACACTCGTCGGCTTCATTGCCCTATACATCGTGATGCTGGCTACGTTCACCGGCATCGAAATCATCGGCCGGGTGCCTGCCATCTTGCACACGCCGCTGATGTCGGGCTCGAACTTCGTCCACGGCATCGTGGTCGTCGGCGCGCTGTACGCGCTGCTCAACGCAACCAATCCGGCCCAACAAGTGATCGGATTTGTGGGCGTGCTGCTGGGCGCCGGCAATGCCGCCGGCGGCTACGTGGTGACCAAACGGATGCTGGAGATGTTCAAGGCGAGCCACCGATGAATCCGCAATTCATTATTGAAGCCACCGACTTTGCCGCGGCGCTGCTGTTCATTCTGGGACTAAAGCGCATGTCGTCGCCGGTTACGGCGCGCTCGGGGATTGTGGTTGCCGGCTGGGGCGTGCTGGTGGCGACGCTGGCGAGCTTTCTCTATGTGTTCGGGATTGCCCCGGCGGCGCAGCCGCGCCTCGGCGTGAACCTGGGCCTGGGCATCGCGGCGTTGGCGATTGGCTGCGGCTGGGCGTGGTGGAGCGGCCAGCGGGTGGCGATGACGGCGATGCCGCAAATGGTGGCGCTGTACAACGGCATGGGCGGCGGCGCCGCCGCCTGCATCGCCGCGGTGGAGCTCTGTAGCGGCGAGGCCCACGCGGCGTCGCGCCTGGTGATTACCCTGCTGGGCGCGCTTATTGGATCGGTATCGCTCTCGGGCTCGCTGATTGCCTGGGCGAAGCTGGATGGAAAAATCAATAAGACCCTTCACCTGGCTGGACAGCAGGCGATCAACACCGCGGTGCTGGCGGCGACCGTCGCCGTGGGCGTTTATATCGTGGCCGCCACCGGCGGAGAAAGCAGCGCCGCGCTGACGATTGTGTTTTTTGTGGGCGCGCTGGCCTTCGGAATTTTGATGACGCTGCCGATCGGCGGCGCCGATATGCCGGTGGTGATTTCGCTCTATAACGCATTCACCGGACTGGCCGTCGGCATGGAGGGCTACGTACTGCAAAAACCGGTGCTGATGATTGCCGGCGTGGTGGTGGGCGCGGCGGGAACGCTGCTGACCCTGGTCATGGCGCGCGCGATGAACCGGTCTGTGTCCAACGTTTTGTTCAGCCGCTTCGGAGTCACGGAGAGCGGCGGCGGTGAAATCAAGGGCAGCATGAAGCCGGTGGAAGCGTCCGACGCGGCGGTGGCCATGCGTTACGCGCGCAAGGTGCTGATCATTCCCGGCTATGGCTTGGCCGTGGCGCAGGCGCAGTACAAGCTCTATGAATTCGTCAAGCTGTTGCAGGCGGCCGGGGTGGAGGTGAAATTCGCGGTCCATCCGGTGGCCGGCAGAATGCCGGGACACATGGACGTGCTGCTGGCCGAGGCCGGTGTGCCCTACGACATGATGCATGAGCTCGAGGAGATCAATGAGGAGTTCCAAAACGCCGACGTGGCGCTGGTCATCGGCGCCAACGACGTGGTGAATCCCGCCGCCCGCAGCGACAAGAGTTCGCCGATTTACGGCATGCCCATACTCAACGCCGACCAGGCGCAGCAGGTCTACGTCATCAAACGCGGACAGGGCAAGGGATATTCAGGGGTGGAGAACGAACTGTTCTTCGCCGATAACACCAGCATGGTCTACGGCGATGCGCAACAGGTGCTGGCGAAATTCATCGCGGCCGTCAAGGAATTAGGCTAGCGCACGCCGAGATGCTGGAGTAGCGCTGCGGCGCCGCCGCGCTGAAGAAGAAGGCGCATCTGGTCGAGTTCGAGCGACGCGCCCAGCCGCATCGCCGGAATGCGGGCGCCGGAATGCGTGCTGTCAGGTCCCCAGTGAGTGCCGTCCTGATACAAGACATAGTCGAGGCGCAGCTCGGAGCGCGTGGGCGGGGCTTGCCGTTTGCCGCGCCCGACAACGTAAGTCTGGGTCACCGCGACGTTCTTAACGCCACCCGGCGCCAGCGGCGGATCGGAGTTAACCAACGACATGGCGGTGATTTCCGCGGGGCCGGCCTGGCGGGCGCCGTCCCCGTCATAAAACGTGATCGCCACCACCGCCCCCAGAATTGGCTTCTGGCTGCGATTCGTCAGCGTGTACCGGAACGGGCGGCCCGGCAGCGCTGGCTGGTTGATGACTATTTCCATCGGCGCGGAAGGGCCAACCACGGTGACTGTGGGCGGAGGTGGGGCGCCCATCAGAAGCGCCGCCAGGAGTAGGACCATCATTCCGACAGCATATCTTGAAGCATGCTCTGGCAGATAGCCACTGCCTCGGCGGCTTCAGGCAATCCGGAGGGAAGGGCGCGCTCCAGCCAGGGCAGCGCCTCAGCCGGGCGCTCAAACGCCTGTAGAAGCAGAAGGCCCTTGTTGAGGATGAGCAGGTGGTTTTCAGGATCGGCGGCGAGGGCTTGATCGAGGCTGTTTAACGCCTCCGGGAATCGTCCGGCGCGCATCAGCAGCCCGGCTTGGTTGGACCAGGCCGGCACGTGCGCGGGATCATGGGCGAGGAGACCCGCATACGCCGCGAGCGCTTGGTCAATGCGATCCAACTCTTCGAGCAGCAGCGCCTTGCGCATCCACGCCGAGGCCAGGGCCGGATCCAGATCGAGGGCGCGATCAAAGGCGGCCAGGGCGCTGGTGTTGCGTTCGAGGCGGGCGAGGAGACGTCCCTTTTCCGACCAACCCGCGGCGTCGCTGGGAGAGTCCAGCGCGGCGAGCGCGGCGTCGATTTTTTGCAATTCAGCGGGCAGCATGGGAAGCCGGAGCCAGGTCGTGGAGGATTTTCTGCAGGCGGCTGGCGGCGACCACGATGGTCTGGTCGCGCTCGGGGCCGGTCGAAATCATGCCAATATCGAGCTCGATTTTCTCCGCCAAAAACTCGAGATAATCGCGCGCGCGGGGCGGGAGCTGATTGTAATCGGTAATGCCCGCGGTGGAACTGAGCCAGCCGGGGCGCTCCTGATAAACCGGCGTTCCGTCAGGGTGGAGATCCACACAAACCGGAATCGTGGGCAGCTCGTCGAGCACGTCGAGCTTGGTGAGGATTAGCGAATCGAGGCCGTTCAGCATGGCCGCATAGCGGATGAGCGGCACGTCGAACCAGCCGACCCGGCGCGGTCGCCCGGTGACGCTGCCAAACTCATTGCCGCGTTGGCGCAGGGCGTCGGCCAGTGGGCCTTCGATTTCGGTGGGAAACGGGCCGCCGCCGACACGAGTGCAGTAGGCCTTGCTGACCCCGATCGCGGCGCGGATACGGGTGGGGGCGAGGCCGGTGCCGGTGCACGCGCCGCCGGCCGTGGTTGAGGACGATGTGACGAACGGATAGGTGCCGTGGTCAATGTCAAGGAGCGCCCCCTGGGCGCCCTCGAGCAGGATGGCCTCGCCGCGCGCGGCGGCCTGATTGAGCAGTAGTGAAGTGTCGGTGACGTAGGGTCGGATTTTTTCCCCAAGAGCGAGATAATCCGCGTAAATCGCGTCGGCGTTGAACTCGCGCGCGGCGTTGGGTTCGGACTGGTAGAGAGCGCGGGCGATGGCGTTTTTTTCGGCCACTGCGTTCTGGATGTGGGAGCGGAGCGCGGGCGAGTCGTACAGGTCCTGCACGCGGAGACCGCGCCGCCCCATCTTATCTTCGTATGCCGGGCCGATCCCGCGCGACGTTGTGCCGATTTTGACGCGGCCGGGAGCGTTCTCGGCGGCGGTCTCAATGAGGCGATGATAGGGCAAAATCACGTGGGCGCGGGCGGACACGAAAAGGCGCCCGGCGACGCTGACGCCGGCGTTCTCCAGCGTGGCGACTTCCTTTGTCAGGGCAAGCGGGTCAATGACCACGCCATTGCCAATCACCGCCCTAGCGCTGGGACGCAGGATGCCGCAGGGAATAAGCTGGAGCACGAAGCGGTGGTCGCCAATGACGACCGTGTGCCCCGCATTGTGGCCCCCCTGATAGCGGGCGATCCACTGGAAGTGGCTGGCCAGCAGGTCCACAACTTTGCCTTTGCCCTCGTCGCCCCATTGGGCGCCGACGACGATTACGCAGGATTGTTGCATGCCAATTAAAGCGGTCTAGAGGTGCTTGTCAAGCGAGCGGCGCAGCGCGTCCTTGCTGACATAGCCGACGATTTGTTCGACCACTTTGCCGCTCTTGAACAAGAGCAACGTCGGAATGCCCTGGACGTGGTAATTGTTGGCGGTGGTATTGGTGTCCACGTCCAGCTTGCCGACTTTCAACTTCCCGGCAAGCTCGCCGGCGACGGCCTCGACGTGCGGGGCAATCTGGCGGCAGGGTCCGCACCAGGTGGCCCAGAAGTCGACTAGAACCGGCATATCCGACTTCAGGACTTCGGCTTCGAAGCTGGCATCGGTGAAGGTAGCGACATTGGCTGACATCGAAAGAGTCTCCTGATCTGCAATCTCCAACTACTATTGTATCGGAGTCCAGTGAAAGCACCGCGGGGGCAAAATTTTCTGTATCAACCGGCCTGGGTCGAGCGCGTCGCCGAGGCGGTCGAGCGCTGCCCGAAACTGCTCGAGATTGGCGGAGGCCCAGGGGCGCTAACCGAGCGCCTGCAGGGGCGCGCGCGGGAATTTTGGGTGGTGGAGAGCGACCGCCGGCTGGCGGAGGGCCTGCGCCAACGCTTTGGCGATAAGGTGATTGAAGCCGATATCCTGCGGCTTGACTTGAATCAATTCGGCGAGGGGCTGAGCGTTGCCGGCAATTTGCCATACTACATCACCAGCCCGATTCTGCTGCACTTGTTCCGGCACGTGGCAACAGTTACGACCGCGGTGATCATGGTGCAACGCGAGGTGGCGGATCGCATACTCGCCGCCCCCGGCGGGCGGGACTTTGGGCTGTTGTCGGCGACAACTCAGTATTATGCGCGCCCGGAGCGGATCTTCGACTTGCCGCCAAGCGCGTTCCGGCCGGCTCCAAGAGTGCACTCGACGTTACTCCGGCTCACCATGGCGCCGCAGGCTGAAGCGCTGGGGGTGGACAGCGAGGGATTTATGCGATTCCTTCGGACGGCGTTCGCGCAGAAGCGAAAACAACTTGGCAAGCGGTTTGGCATAGCGCTCGAGGCGCGGGCTGAGCAGCTGACTTTGCCCCAGTTGGCGGCGGTCTATCGCTCGCTGATAGTATGAAGTGTGGCAAAAGCATTGCAACTGATCCCGCTGGGTGGCTTGGGCGAATTCGGCCTGAACATGATGGCGATTCGCTACGGCGAAGAGATGGTGGTGGTGGACTGCGGACTGATGTTTCCCGAGCCCGAACTGCTGGGCATCGACATCGTGGTCCCCGATGTGAGCTTCCTCGTCGAACATCGCTCGCAATTGAAGGCCATTCTGTTCACCCACGCGCACGAGGATCACATCGGCGCGCTGCCCTTTGTAATTGAGGATCTGAACGTGCCGATCTACGGCACGGAGTTCACGCTCGCCGTGGTGGAGTCGAAACTGGCCGAGCACCGGCTGCTCGACACAACCAAACGGCACGTGGTCAAACCGCTGGAACCGTTTCACATCGGCTCCTTCAAGATCGAATACATCCACGTGACCCACAGCATTGTGGGCGCGTGCGCGATTGCGATCACGACGCCCGCGGGGGTGGTGATCCATACCGGCGATTTCAAGATCGACCCGACGCCCACGGACCACCGCCCGTTCGATTTGCACACCTTCGCCGAGTATGGCAAGCGCGGCGTGCTGGCGCTGATGAGTGACTCGACCAATGTCGACCGGCGCGGGTACACGCCCAGCGAGTTGGCGGTGCGCGATCGCTTTGACGACGTTTTCGCCAACGGCGGGTCGGGGCGCATCTTCATTTGCTGCTTTACCAGTTCGATTCACCGCATTCAGCTTGCGGTCGAGATGGCGGCCGAGTACGGGCGCAAGGTGTGCTTCCTGGGCCGCAGCATGGATAACAACACCTCCATCGCGCACCGGCTGGATTTCCTGCACCTGCCGGATGGAATCCTGATTCGTCCCCAGGACCTGCGGGCGTTCCCCCGCGACCGCGTCGCGGTGGTGATATCCGGCAGCCAGGCGGAGCCGATGTCGGCGCTGGCGCGCGCATCCGTGAACAGCCACAAGTTCGCCGAGGTTTCCGAGGGCGACACCGTCGTGCTCTCCAGCCGCATTATTCCCGGCAACGAGAAGGCGATTTTTAGGATGATCAACCACCTTTTCAAGCGCGGCGCGCAGGTCGTATACGAGACCGACAGCTACCCGCCGGTGCATGTGTCCGGACACGCATCCCAGGAGGAATTGAAGCTGCTGATCAACCTGGTGCGGCCGCGGCATTTCATTCCGGTGCACGGCGAGTTCCGGCAGCTTTCCCAGCACGCCAAGATTGCGCGCAGCCTGCGCATCCCCGGGCTCGAGGCGCATGTCGCCGAGGACGGCGAGATCCTGGAGATGGATGGCAAGGGAATGACTCGGGTGGCGATCGCGCCGACAGGGCGGGTGTTTATCGACAGCGGCAGTCAGGACGAAGTCGCTGAGGATTTGATTGTCCGCGACCGCCGCCACTTGGCTGAGGATGGCATCGTCCTGCCGATTCTCGCCATCAACAAAGCCACCGGCAGGATTCAGAATGAGCCCGAGATTGTGACCTCGGGGTTTGTAAGCCCCATCATGGCCGATGGATTGCTAACTAAGGCGCGGCAGGTGGTGGCGGATTCGGTCCGCAACGCGGGCCAGGAAGAGTCGGGCGATTGGTCGTTGATCAAGGAGCGGATTCGGCGCGATTTGCGGAAGTATTTGCAGGCGCAGACCAATAAGCGCCCCCTGGTGCTTCCGGTTATCTTAGAGGTATGAAGCTGCGCGCACTGATTTTGGCGGCCCTGCTCGCCGGGGTCGTGAGCGGACAGGCGGTGCCTCTGCAAAAGGCGGTGGCCCTCGCGCCCGCCACCATGTATTTGAATCCCGACAAGACCAGCGCCCAAGTTGGTTCGGTGCGGCCCGGGATGGAGATCGGCGAGCAGTCAGCCAGCGGCGCCTTCGTTCAGGTTTTTGCGAACGGCGTCTCCGGCTGGATTCAAAATCAGGATTTGGCGGCGTACGGCGATCCGGAGTCGCCGGAATTGATTTTCGGCGCGGCGGCCGACCTTGAACATGAGGCCGAGAACTCTGGCGGCGAACGACAAGCGGCCATGGATGCGGCCCGGCTGTACTACACCATCTACAGCGATTTCCCTGCTTCGGCGCGCGCCGCGGAGGCATTGTACCGTGCGGCGGACGTGGTGTGGCAAGTGAAATTGGGCGAGGAGCCCAAGCGCCGCACGCCCAACGAGCGGCAATTTCCCGACGACGCCGAGTTGCGCCGGGTCGTGGGCAAGTTTCCCGGGACGCCGTGGGCGGCGCGGGCAGCCTACGATTTGCTGATCGAGCACTTCACCTGCGGCGATTGGAACGACAAACCCGAATGCGCGCTCAAGGAAGCTGGCACCTATCAGGATTACGTGAAGAAATACCCGCGCGGCCCGATGGCGGCCGAAGCGGCGTATGACGCGGTCTACCGCGAAGGGATTGCCTGGACTCTCTACAAGCCCAGGGACGCGGGCAAGGCAAGCGAGTTGGAGCGGGCGGTGGCGCGCGATGCGGCGGCGTTAAGGGCCAACTATTCGGGCACGGACTGGGCGGCGGAAGCCGCGCTGGTGGCCTACCATGTGGCGCACGGCGTGGCGCTGACAGTGCCGACCGTCACGCCGCTGGGCGGCCCCTAGAAACACCCTCAGTAAGCGAGTACGTGGGCCGATTTTAAGGCAGCCAACTCGGATTGGGTGGCGGGAGTCAGGTTGGTGGCGTTCTTGTAGTAATCAAGCAGCGACTGGCGCAGCGCGGCGTCGGTGGAAGAGAATTTTCCGGCTGCCAGAGCCTCCAGCCAGCGCGCATGGGTTTGGTCCGCCAATGGGTATTCGCCCGCCACACTGGCTTTGCCGTCATCGAGATTGTCGTTCGGAAGCCGGATGGCGCCGGCGCGCACCTCGTTGAGATCGCCGCGGTAATGTTCGTAACTTGAATTGATGCTCGCCATGTAGAGATCTTCAGTCCGGGTGGTGGGAGCCTTGAAATTCAACACCCGCAGCGGACCTACGTGGGGCAGCAAGCGAACAATAAAAGCCAGGAGACGGCTGCGCCAGCCCGGCCGCGTGTAGTCGCTGCCCCACTGTTTCTGGTAATCGGCCCGCGAGACGCGGTACAGGAATTTCTGGCGTGAAAAACTTGGATTCTCGCGCGCCATTTCGCGGCCGTGGAGCGCCAGCGCCACCCGCGTCATTTCAGGTATGGCCTGGCTCACGCTCCAGCGGAACGTTCCAATCGCGAGATCTTCGTTGGGCATCACCTGCTTTAAAGGCATACCGTAAACGACCGGGAAAACGCGTTCGAGCAGCGGCTTGGCGACCTGGAAGCCGATGTAGTTGTGATATTGCTCTGAAACGTAACGGTGGCGGGCGACTTGCTCCATGTCGAATCCGAATTCGATCTTGAGGTGATCAATTTTGTTTTCGTCGTAGGTGATGGAGTTGCCATAACGGGCGCGAAGCTTGGGGTATTCGATGGCTACCGCCTGATTGACCGAGCCGGGATGGCCAATCGTGTCGCCGATGTAGTGGGAGAGGGCGCCGAGCGCGAAGGCGTATTCGTCCGCGTTTTCACTCTCGCGAATCAGTTCGGAGACGAAGTCGCCGCTGCGCGCATAGTGCGCCAGGTTACTGAAGAAGGCATTCCCGAACGGGTAATAGCCGATGTCCTGAATTACCGCGCCGCCGTAGGCGTAGGCGTGGGCTTCGTCGAGCGCTTTTTGGTCGAGCGACGGATAGCGGGCCAGGAGCAATGGCTTGAAGTGGGAATCCCAAACCAAGTCAACTAACTGCTCATGAGTGAGGACCGAATACCCGAACGCGGAGCTGCCGGAGAGCGCGAGGACGAGCAGCAGGATGAAACAGCGTCTGGGCATGTGGGCTCGCGCTGGCGGCGCTTTCCACCCCAGCGATACTGACACTCGTAACTCTATAGACGCTGCCGGGCCGCCAATCGGCGTCATGGAAAACAGGTGTGGGCAGTGGCGCTGGGTTCAGCTTCAGCCACGCGTCGCTATCTGCGATGCGGCGGTAAACGTTGTAACCCGCGAGATTGCGCGCGGCGACCGCGTCCCAGGAGAGGTCGGCGCCGCTGGCGCCCGTAACAACTTCGAGCCCGGCCGGAACCGGCGGCGGAAATACGTCGGCGGTCGAAACGGTCACATGATTGGAATCCGCGCTCTCGACCGCTAGCCGGCCCTGTCCGGCCACGCTGCGCATCCAATACTCAACTTGGCTGTTCCACGGCATCGCGGTGTCAATGTACTCTCCAGACACGGCGCTCAGGCGGGATACCAGCGCCGGTCCGGCGGCGTTGGCGGGCAGCCGGTACAGATTGACTTCGTTCGCCGCGGCGGGCCAATGCAGCACAACACCATCGGCGGTGAGGACCGCGGTCAGCGGCTGCGGGGGCGGCGCGACCGGCTGCAGCGGCACCACCACCGGATTGGACCACCCTGCCGATTGGCCGTGGGAATTGTTGGCGGCCAGAGCCAGCGTCGCGCTGGACTCTCTCGGTATCGCGATATCGGCCAGGTTTACCGCGGGCCCCGTCAGCAGCAGGCGATGATCGCAGAGCGCCGGCAGCGGTGCCGGGATATCGCCGGGCCACGCGCACAGAGAATAGGTGGGAATCCCATGCAGGCGAACACCATCGCTGGTGATTTGGGGCGCGGTCCAGGCAAGCGCGATGGTCGGCCCGGACCGGACGGCGCGGAAATCGGTGATCGGACGCGGCAGTTGCCGGCTCGGAGGCAGCACCGGGCCCACCTGGGCGCAACCGATCAAAAGCGCGGTCAAGACCAGTAAAAGCGCCCGCCTGGCGGAAGATTGCATTGCCCTCACAGGATATAGCGGGACAGGTCCTGATCCTTGACTATGCTTTCAAGCTGTTGCTGGACGTAGGCCGCGTCAATGGTGATGTTCTTTTCGCTGGCCTCGCCGCCGACAAATGAAATTTCATCGAGCACCCGTTCCATGATCGTGTGCAGGCGGCGGGCGCCGATATTTTCCGTAGCCTCGTTGACCCGGGCCGAAAGGCTGGCGATCTCGTGCAGGGCTTCATCGGTGAACGTCAGATGAATCCCTTCCGTGGCTAGCAGGGCGGTGTACTGCTTGATCAGAGCGCTCTTGGGTTCGCGCAGAATGCGGACGAAATCGTCCAGGGTCAGCGAATCGAGTTCGACACGGATCGGAAAGCGGCCCTGCAGTTCGGGAATGAGGTCGCTGGGCTTGGAAACGTGGAAGGCGCCCGCGGCGATGAACAGGATGTGGTCCGTGCGCACCATGCCGTAGCGGGTGTTGACGGTGGTGCCTTCGACAATCGGCAGGATGTCGCGCTGCACGCCTTCCCGGCTGACATCGGGGCCGTGGCTGCCTTCCCGCCCCGCGATCTTGTCAATTTCATCGAGGAAAATGATGCCGCCCTGTTCGACGCGTTCCACCGCGGTGCGCGTGACCTGATCCATATCAACCAGGCGCTGCTCCTCTTCCTGGGTGAGATAGCCCATCGCTTCAACCACTTTCATTTTGCGCTTCTTGGTTTTCGCGCCGAAGAGGTTGGGCAGCATGTCCTTGAAGCTAATGTCCATTTCCTCCATGCTCTGGTTGGACATGAACTCGAAGGTTGGAAAATTGCGCTCGCGCGTTTCGATCTCGACCAGCTTGTCATCGAGCTTGCCGGCGCGCAGCTGGGCGCGGAGTTTTTCCCGCGTCTTGTGGCTGGTGTCGGCCGCCGGCGCGGCGCTGGCCGGCTCGGGGTTGGGCGTGACCAGCGCGAAGCCCAGCTCCTTGGGCGATTTGGGCGCGGCTTTGGCGGCCGTGTCGCTGGCGGGCGCCGCAGGCAGCAGCAGGTCGAGCAGGCGCTCCTCGGCGTTTTGCTCGGCTTTGTCACCGACCTCGTCGAGCTTTTCCTCCCGCACCATATCAATGGCAATCTCAACTAGATCGCGGATCATGCTCTCGACATCGCGGCCGACATAGCCGACTTCGGTGAACTTGGAGGCTTCGACTTTCAGGAACGCGGAGTTGGCGAGGCGCGCCAGGCGCCGGGCAATTTCGGTTTTGCCCACGCCGGTGGGGCCGATCATAATGATGTTCTTCGGCATCACCTCCTCGGCCAATTCGGGGGCCAGCTTCTGCCGGCGGATGCGGTTGCGGAGGGCGACAGCCACCGCGCGCTTGGCCGCGGGTTGCCCGACCACATGTTTGTCGAGCTCGGCGACAATCTCACGGGGGGTGAGTTCGTCGAGGGCGGGAAGTTCCTGATCGGCCACCGAAGGCGGCAGGTAAAGCGCCATAGTCCTAGCTTACCGCCGCCGATAGTTCCTCAATGGTGAGGTCGCGGTTTGTGTAAATGCAGATATCGGCGGCTATGCCCAGCGCCTGCTCGGCGATGGTGCGTGCGTCGAGCTCGGTGTGGCGGAGAAGGGCGCGCGCGGCCGCCAAAGCATAGGGACCACCGGAACCGATGGCGCAAATGCCGTCGTCGGGTTCAATGACGTCGCCGCCTCCGCTGAGCATGTAAGTATCGTGTTCGTCGGAAACGACGAGCAGGGCTTCGAGATGGCGAAGAGCGCGATCGGTGCGCCAATCCTTCGCCAACTCGACCGCCGAGCGGCTTAAATTGCCATGGAACTGTTCCAGCTTGGTCTCAAAACGTCCGAAAAGCGAGAAGGCGTCCGCGGTCGAACCGGCGAAGCCGGCCAGGACCTTGTTGTTGTAAAGGCGGCGGATCTTGCGGGCGTGGTGTTTGATGACCCCGTCGCCCAGCGTCACCTGACCATCGCCGGCCAGGACCACGCTGCCGCGGGCGCGCACGCTGAGAACCGTGGTGGAGCGGATTTTAATGCGTCGCGGGGGCATGCTGTTGTCGGAGGTTCCAGTATAGCCCGCAAACAAATGAGAATCTGCAACGTAGTGATCAATAGGGAGTCTAAAGAAATAGAGAGGAGGCGGAGTATGACAATGCAACAGGAAGACCGGTCCGATGCCAATGCGTTCGCCACCCTGGACGTGGAGGAAATGGAAGTGCTGCGCGGCCACTTGCTGCGGATTGGGCCTGACTATTGCGGTGCGAGCGAGGTCATACGCGCCTTTCTGAACGGCCGGGGCTTCGGCATCTCGCCCGAGGCGGCGCGCCTGGCGGCGGTGGAGTTCGGCCGCCAGGGCTGCACCATGCTGGGCATGGCGCAGGTTTTAGCCCGCGCCGCCCAAGCCAACTAGGCGCCTCTCACTCCGGGCCTTCGCGGCGGACCTTCTTGCGGTTACGCTTGCGTGCCAGGGCTTGCTTGAGACGCATCTTTTCACCCGGCTTCAGATAGAAGGAGTGGCGCTTGACCTCTTTAATGATGTCTTCCTGCTGCACCTTCCGTTTGAAGCGGCGCAGCGCATTTTCCAACGATTCGCCTTCTTGCAGGCGGATTTCGGCCAAATCAATCACCCCCAATCATCTCTCCATTTTACCCCGAAGCTGCTGCCAGCGCCGGTACAAATCGCTGCGGGCTAGTCCGGTCTCGCGCGCCAGGAGCTTCAAATCGTCCTTGGTTTGAGCCGCCGCCAGCCGCGCCGCGAGCGATTCGGAGGATGGAGCGGCGGCGCTTTCCACCGGCGGCCCTATGACGAGGGTAATTTCGCCTTTGCTTTCAGCCGGCCATAACTGCCGCACCCCCGCCAGCGTGCCACGCATGAACTGTTCATGAAGCTTGGTCATTTCTCGGGCGATCACTACCGGGCGGTCCGGCCCCAGGACTTCCTCAAGGTCGGCCAGCGCGGCCGCAATTCGGTGCGGCGATTCCAACAAAAGGAGCGTTCCGGGCCACGATTTCCATGCTTCAAGGCTGCGCTGGCGCTCGCCCGTTCGCGGCGGCAGGAAGCCCAGCCAGGCGACCGGCGTGGACCAGCCGCTGGCCGCGAGCGCCAATAGGGGCGCCGAGGCGCCTGGCAGCGGAACGACGGAGATCCCGGCGGCGATGGCGGCGGCGAGCAGGCGCGCGCCGGGATCGGAGATAAGCGGCATGCCGGCATCGGAAATGAGCGCGATGTTCTCGCCGGCGAGCAGGCGATCAATCAGCTCATGGGCGCGCTCGGCCTCGTTTTCGCGGTAGTAGCTGAGGGTCGGCGTGGAAATCTGATAATGGGCCAGGAGTTTGCGGCTGTGCCGCGTGTCTTCGCAGGCGATGAGCGCGACCTCGCGCAAAACCCGCAGCGCGCGCAGCGTGATGTCTTCAAGGTTGCCGATGGGCGTGGCGACGAGGTAGAGAACGCCAGTGGGCGCCGGTGTCATCGCGAGCCAGCAGGTGGTGCGGATTTGTCCATGGCCTGGTTGGCGAGGCGATCGGCGTCGCGGTTGGACTCGCGGTACACATGCTCAATGCGGAAACGCGGGATCTGCCGCACCAATTGGCGGGCCTCCTCGTACAAAGGCCGCAAGCTGGGACTCTTGACCTGGTAGCGGCCTTGCATTTGGCGGACAAGAAGTTCGGAGTCGGAGAAAACGGCGACCTCGGTGGCGCCGTTCTCGAGGGCGTAGCGTAACGCGGCGAGCAGGCCGGAGTATTCGGCGAAATTGTTGGTTTGCACTCCCAGCGAGGCGTGGAGCATGGTGACTGGACTGCCGGCCGCGTCGGTGACCACCACGCCATATCCGGCCGGGCCGGGATTGCCGCGGGAACCGCCGTCAATGTGGAATTTTAGCAATGGCAACGACCTTCAACGCCCTTTAACTCGAAACGTCCACCCCGGACGTTTCCAGGTACAGGATGCGGCCGCAGCTCTCGCACACGAAAAGACGGTCGTCCTGTTGTGACATTTCCTGAAGGAACTGCGGGCGCAGGCGGACCCGGCAGCCGGAGCAGGCTTCGCGATCGACGGCGGCGAGTGCCTGGCCGCGCATGCGGAGCACGCGGTCAAAACGGCGCAGCCATGTGTCATCGGCGTCGGCGCGGAGGCGGTCCCGCGACTGCGTTAGCGTGGCGCGCTCCGCTTGCACCGCGGCGGAGTGGGTTTGCGCGGCTTGGGATTCGGCCTGTACATCGGCGCGCTGCCGCTCCAATTCGGCCGCGGCGTCCTTGGCGGCGCGTTCGAGCGCGTCCGCCTGCTCCATGATTTCAAGCAGGCGCTCCTCGTGCTTGGCGATTTGAGCTTCGGCAAAGGCGATCTCGTCAAGCAGGGCGCGGTACTCCTGGTTGGTCTTGACGTCGCCGGAATGACTCCGGATCTTGGTGATCTTCTCGCGCAGGGCTTCGATTTCGCGATCCACCTGGCGGCGTTCGCTCTGGCTGCCGGATTGCGCCGCTTGCGCCCGGGACAGATTTTGTTGCGCACCGCCTAGCTTGGCTTCGATGGCGGCGACGCGCTTGGGAAGTGCGGCGAGGTCGGCGTCCAGTTCCCGCAGTCGAAGTTCCATTCCCTGAATCTCGAGCAGGATCGCAAGGTTACGTTGCATTGTGCGCTTTTAGGATAGCACTTTGATTGGCGAATCGCGACACAGGGGCGGTGCCGGCGCCGGGCTACAATAGACAAACTGTGGACGCAATGCGCGACATTCTGCCCCTCGTCGTCGCTGCGATTCCTGACGAGGAATCGGCCGCGACGACGACCGCCCTGGCGTGGACCCTGGCGGCCGGCCCCAGCCTCTCGGCGCGGGCGGAGTGCCTCGAGGTGCGCGACGGAGTGCTGTGGCTGCGGGCCGCTGACGCCCAGGCCCAGGCCGCCATCAACAGCATCAGCGGCGATTTGTGTCGCGCGTTGAATCGGACGTTGCCCTCGAATCTGAACCGGCCGCCGCTCCGGCGGATCGCATTTTTACCATGAACATAGCCGCCGTTGCCGCTCTCGCCCACCTCGATTTGAACCCCGACGAACTCGCCCGTCTGGAGCGCGAGCTGCCGGCGATTCTCGAATACGTGGCCCAGTTAAACCAAATCGACACCACCGGGGTGGAACCGATGTCCCAGCCGCTGCTCGCCGGCGCGCCCCTGCGTGAGGACGAGGTGCGGCCTGGATTCAGCCAGGCCGACGCGCTGGCGAACGCGCCACGGAAGGATGAAGGCATGTTCCAAGTTCCGGCTGTCGTCTCCCGTGCCGGAGCGGGGCGATGACTCCTTCCCTCACCGTCGAACAGATCCGCACCCGGATCGCCGAGCGCCAGACCACGGCGACGGTGCTCGCCACGCGCAGCCTGGCCGCGATCGACGCCGGGGACGGCGCATTGAATTGTTTCCTGACCCGGAGCCGGGAGCGGGCTTTCGAGCAGGCGGCCAGAATTGACGCCATCGCTGACCGCGGCGATCCTTTGCCGCCGCTGGCCGGGGTGCCGGTTGGGATCAAGGACGTGCTCTCCACCCGCGGCGTGCGCACAACCTGCGGCTCACGCATCCTGTCCAACTATGTGCCTGCTTATGATGCGACGGCAGTGGCGCGGTTGGAGAACGCGGGCGCGGTGATGGTGGGCAAGACCAATTGTGATGAATTCGCGATGGGATCCTCCACCGAGAATTCTGCCTTTGGGCCCACGCGCAACCCGCGCGACCCCAGCCGCGTACCGGGCGGATCGAGCGGGGGATCGGCGGCTGCCGTCGCGGCCGGGCTCTGCACCGCCGCCCTGGGCACCGACACCGGCGGGAGTATTCGCCAACCTGCAGCGTTTTGCGGCATTGTCGGATTGCTGCCCACCTATGGTCGCGTGTCCCGGTACGGCCTGGCGGCCTTCGCCTCGTCACTGGACCATGTCGGGCCGCTGACTGTTTCGTGCCGCGACGCCGCGCACCTACTGCAGGCGCTCGCCGGCGCCGATCCCCTCGACGCAACTTGCTCGCTGCAACCCGTTCCGGATTATGTCGCGGCTTTAGAAGGCCCGATCCGCGGACTGCGTATCGGAGTGCCTGATTTCGGTAAGGGCTTGCAGCCCGGAGTGGCTGCGGCTGTCGAGCATGCCATCGACCGCCTGCGCGGTGCCGGATGTGTGGTCAGCCGCGTGAGCTTGCCCCTGAACGATGCCGGGATCGCGGTCTATTACGTTCTTGCGACCGCCGAGGCGAGTTCGAACTTGGCGCGGTATGACGGCGTTCGTTACGGCCTACGCAAGCCGGCGGCTACGCTGCCGGAAATGATCCGCCAGACACGCAATGCTGGATTTGGCGCCGAGGTCAAGCGCCGCGTCCTGCTCGGGACGTATGTGTTGAGCGCCGGATACTACGACGCATACTACCGCAAAGCCCAGCAGGTGCGGGCTCTGTTGGCACGCGGGTTTGCCCAGGCCTTCGCGGAGGTCGATGTAATCCTGACCCCGACAACCCCGACCACGGCATTCGCATTGGGCCAGGAGTCAAGCAGCCCAGTCGAGCGCTATCTCGCCGATGTGTACACCGTGCCGGCCGACTTGGCCGGCATCCCGGCACTGTCGGTGCCGTGCGGGCAAAGCGAGGGTCTGCCCGTGGGTGTACAGTTCGTCGGTCGCCCGTTTGACGAAGCTCTACTGCTCCGCCTCGGACACCACTTCGAGAGATTGAACGCCGCTTAGGGAGCCGCGACGTTTGCACTGCGGGGCAAAAGGGTCGGGGCGACAGCCGCGCGACGCCGGATTGGGGCTCAGGGGTCCCCATTCCGGCGTCGCGCCTCAGCGGGTCGCGCGGCAATAGCCGCGCGGGGCCCCGCGCCTATCAACGCCGCTAGCTGCTCGGGGCGGCTTGGGCGCGGGTGACGTTCTCAGCCTGCGGGCCCTTCTTGCCGTCAGTTATGTCAAACTCGACATCATCGCCCTCTTGCAGCGATTTGTAGCCTTCTTGGCTGATAGCGGAATAATGGACAAAAACATCATCGCCGCCTTCGCGACCGATGAAGCCATAGCCCTTAACATTGTTGAACCACTTTACTTTTCCTTGAATTCTAGCCACAGGTCGTTCCTCCCGTTCACGTACATTGTTGACATTTAGCTCAATTGCTACTTTTTGTCACAATTCTGTATCCAATCTTGAAACCTGTCAAGCACATAAAGATGCCGCGGGGGAACATGCAATTTGGAGGCCTATCGCGTCATCAAGGCCCGTTCGAGGTGCACAAGTTGGTCGAGCAGGGGCGCCAAGCGGTCCAGGGGAAGTGCGTTGGCGCCATCGGAGAGGGCTCGGGACGGGTTTTCGTGAACTTCCAAAAAGATCCCGTCGACGCCGCAAGCCACCCCGGCTCGTGCCAGAGGTTCGATGAACTCCGGCGTGCCGCCCTTGCCCGGTAGCTGCATGCTATGGGTGACGTCGAAGACAACTGGCGCGCCCAAACCGCGCAAAATGGGCAGCGACCGGAAGTCAACCACCAGGTTGTTATAGCCAAAGCTGGCGCCGCGTTCGGTGAGAATGACCTCGCGGGCGCCGGCGGCGCGGGCCTTTTCCAGCGGGCCCTGCATGTCCCAGGGGGCGAGGAACTGGCCTTTCTTAATATTGACAACACGGCCGGTTCGGGCTGTCGCCTGAATTAGGTCGGTTTGACGGCAGAGGAAGGCGGGGATCTGGAGAATATCGCAGACCTCGGCCGCGGCGGCCACCTCGCTCACCTGGTGCACGTCGGTCAGAATCTCGACCCCGCACTCGCTCTTCACCCGGGCGAGAACGCGCAACCCAGCTTCGAGGCCGGGGCCGCGGAACGAGTCGAGCCGGCTGCGGTTGGCCTTGTCGTACGATGCCTTGAAGATGTACCGCAAACCGTGCACGGCCGCCCGGGCGGCGATCTCGCGCGCCATGAAGAGGGCGTGCGACTCACTCTCGATGACACAGGGGCCGGCAATCAGGAACATGGTTAGGCTCGCGCCGCGGCGGCGGCGATGAAGGCTTGAAAGAGCGGATGGGGCGCCAGCGACCGGGACTTGAATTCCGGGTGAAACTGGCATCCAAGAAACCAGGGATGATCGGCGAGTTCGACCACTTCAACGTAGGTGTGGTCGGGGCTGCTGCCTGTAATTTGGAGGCCGCGTCCCACCAGAAGCGGTTCATATTCCCGGTTGTATTCGTACCGGTGGCGATGGCGCTCGTGGATCTGGAGGCCGCCGTAGGCGCGGGCGGCCCGGGAGCCCGCTTCCAGGGTACACGGCCACGCGCCGAGCCGCATGGTCCCGCCCATTTCTTCGACCCCGAGGAGTTCGCGGAGTTTATAAATGACCCGATGGGGCGTGGCGGGGTCGAATTCGCTGCTGTTGGCGTCGGGCAAACCGCCGACTTCCCGCGCGTATTCGATGACCGCGCATTGCATGCCCAGGCAAATGCCGAAAAATGGAGTGCCGGACTGGCGCGCATAGGTGATGGCCCGCAGCATGCCGGGAATGCCCCGCTGGCCAAAGCCGCCCGGTACGAGAACACCGTCGGCGGTGCCGAGGCGGGCCGCGACTTCGGAAGCCGTCAGCGGCTCCAGCGATTCCGATTCCACCCAGTCGAGTTTGAGATGGAGCCGATGGGCCAGGGCGGCGTGGACCAACGCCTCTTTCAAACTTTTGTAGCTGTCCTCATAGCCCACGTACTTGCCGCAGATGGCAATGGTGACTTCGCCAACTGGATGGCGGACGCGATCCATGAGTTCGCGCCAGCCGGAGAGATCGGCCTCCCCGGCGGGCAAATGCAGGTAGCGCAGCGCGAGGGCGTCGAGCCCCTGCGCGGCGAGCAGTAGCGGAACTTCGTAAATGCTCTCGGCGTCGCGGGCGGCAATAACCGCTTCCTCGCTCACATTGCAGAAGAGCGCGATCTTGCCGCGCATGTCCGCGGGCAGCTCGCGGTCGGTGCGGCAGAGCAGGATGTCGGCCTGGATGCCGATTTCGCGCAACTCGCGGACCGAGTGCTGGGTGGGCTTGGTCTTCAGTTCTCCGGCGGCGGCTATGTAGGGGACAAGCGTGAGATGGACAAAGAGGGTGTTCTCGCGGCCCAACTCCTGCCGTAACTGGCGGATGGCCTCCAGGAAAGGGAGGGACTCAATATCGCCGACCGTGCCGCCGATCTCTACGATGGCGACATCGACGCCGGAGCTGATTTTGCGGATGGCGTCCTTGATTTCATTGGTGACGTGGGGGATGACTTGCACCGTCTTGCCGAGGTAATCGCCGCGCCGTTCCTTGGTGAGGATGGTCTCGTAAATGCGTCCGGCGGTGACGTTGTTGGCGCGCGAGAGCTGGATGGAGGTGAAGCGCTCGTAATGCCCGAGATCGAGATCGGTTTCGGCGCCGTCGTCGGTGACAAACACCTCGCCATGCTGGAACGGGCTCATGGTCCCCGGATCAACGTTGAGGTAGGGATCGAATTTGAGCAGCGAGACGCGCAGGCTGCGTGCTTCCAGCAGGGCGCCAATCGAGGCGGCGGCGAGGCCCTTGCCGAGGGAGGAAACCACGCCCCCGGTTACAAAAATGTAGCGACAGGGGGCAGGATGGGGCACGAAAGATTATAACGGAAGGAGGGAGAAAACTGGTGGAGCTGAGGGGGTTCGAACCCCTGGCCTCTTCCATGCCATGGAAGCGCGCTCCCAACTGCGCCACAGCCCCACAGGCATTTATTGTACCCCAGGCTGGGAAGCCGCCTTGATCCGTTGCGATTCAGGCGAGCTGAGCGCGACAAGAATCCAAACCTGTTCGCCGGGAGCGGCCAGGCGCTTGAGATGCAGCGCTAGCCGAGTGCCTCGAAACGCGACGGATAGATGCATCTCCGAGGCGGCGCCGGAGGCCAGGCAGGTCATGATTGCTTCCCGCAACTGCGGTGAATCCCAGGCGCCATCGTCCAATTTCCAGAGCGCATCGCCAAACTCGGCGGGGAAACTGAAGGCCCGCTGGAAGGCGGTATTGGTCCACACCACGCTGGCGTGGTGATCGAGCAGGAGGAGAGGGTTGACCGCGGCGGCGCTAATCGCCTTTGAGACTGCGATTTGATGATTGTTGCTGGCAATTTGATCGCGATCACGTTGCATTTGATCGGCGTTCGTGAGCGTAAATACGGCGCCCTCGATTTTGCCATTGGCGGCGATGGTGGGGTAGATCCGGACTTGGAACCAGGAACCGTGGCGGTCGCGGAATACCTCCTCAATGCGCTTGCCCTGGGCGACAGCCTGGCGGGCGCTGGCCTCGAAGTTGGGGATGCTCTGGACGTAGCGGATGTCGGCAATGGGGCGGCCGATGTCGGCGGGCAGCAAGCGCAGGCGCTTTTCGGCGGCGGCGCTGAAGGATCGTATATTAAGGCCGCGGTCGAGGGAAACGATGGGGAGGTCCACGGCGGCGATCAGATTGGTCAGGTCGGCGTAGGTACCCTGGATTTCAATATTGCGGTGACGCAGCTCCTCGTTGACGGTGTTGAGTTCCTCGTTGCTCGATTGCAGCTCTTCCTTGGCGGTTTGCAATTCCTCGTTGGTGGATTGGAGCTCCGCGTTGGCGCTGGCCAATTGCTCGGAGGCGGCCTGGTGGGCCTGTTGGATGGTGTACTGCTCATCAATCATGGACCGGAGCACACGCTGGTTCGCGGTGAGAGCGCGCCGCAAGCGCGCGCGCTCGGGATCGGACGTTCGCTTGCCCCCCGAACGTAGCGCCGGGCGAGGCTCGAAGAGAACAAGATAAAGCGGGTGGTGGCGAATGTCGGAGGAGAGCGGAACCACGCGCAAATCAAAGCGGAGCGGCTGGCGCCCGCGGGTAAGCGGTATTTCCAGGTCGGGCATGCGAACCGGCTTGCAGCGCTGGGCGGCCTGATCCACAGCGGCGCGGATGAACCCGGCCAGAACGCCGTGGGCCATCTTGAGCAGGCTGAAACTGGGCATTCCAGAGGCCGGTTTGAGGTAGGGCGCGGTGGCGCCGCGGAACTGGATGATATCGAGGTTGGAATCAACGATCACGCCGCTGGGACCGAACAGATCAAGCACGATGCGGTCGGCTTCCTCGATGCTCGGGCGGGCTTGCAGGCGGGTGAGTTGGGGAAGCGCCGTCGTCGGAGTGGGAGGCAGCGGCGCCACCGCGGTGCGCTGCGGCGGAACAAAGCGGGTTCGGTGCGGAGCCCCATCTATTTTGGTGTAAATCTTCAGCCGCGCGTCACCGCTGGCGATCGGTTCGAAGAGCGAGGAAAACTCGTGCGCCGATTCCGCCGAGCCGAGCACCAGCACGCCGCCGGGATTGAGCGCAAAATGGAGCAGCGGCAGAACGCGGTGTTGCATGGCGGGCTCCATATAGATCAATAGGTTGCGGCAGGAGACGAGATCGAGGCGCGAAAACGGGGCCTCGCCCGCAATGTGGTGCTGAGCGAAAACACAAGTGTCGCGGAGGCTTTTCTCGACCCTAAAGCCGGTTTCGGAACGATCGAAGAAACGCTCCAGCCGCGCCGGCGAGACTTCGGTCGCGATTTGTGGGCCATAGCGGCCCTGCCTCGCGCGGCGGATCGCCGGCTCGCTCAGATCGGTGCCAAAGACCTGTAGGCTGGGCTCTTCACGCGACTGCTCGAAGGCTTCAAGGCCGATCATAGCCAGCGAGTATGCCTCCTCCCCGGTGGCGCATCCGACCGACCACATGCGAAGCGCCGGCGCATTGCGGCTTCTCGATCTCTTGGCCAGGAACTGCGGCAGGACCATTGCGGTGAGGCAGTCAAAGACTTCCGGATCACGGAAAAAGCGCGTGGCCGAGATGAGCAGGTCATCAAACAGCAACTGCACTTCGCCGGGGTTTTCGCGGACATATTGCAAATATTCGGCGAGGGTCCGAATCTGGCGCAGGGCCATGCGGCGGGCGATGCGGCGCCCGATTGTGGAAGTGCGGTACTGCGCAAAGTCCACGCCGGTATCGTTATGGAGCAGCGCGATAAGCTCGCCATAGCGAGGGTCCTGGGTCGGGTTGAAAAGCGGCGTTGTGCTCCCGCGGGCGGAGGCGACCAGATACGGGTGGCGGGCTATCCGGGCTACCTCGCGCGCAATTTCGTCCGGAGCAAGAATGTAATCAACCGCGCCCGAGGCAATGGCGCTGCGGGCCATGCCGTCGTAAGTGGCGGTTTGTAACGATTGCGCGATGCAAATGCCGCCGTGCGCCTTGACCGCGGCAACGCCGGCGGTGCCATCGCTGGCGTTGCCGGAGAGAACCACCGCAACCGCTGCGCCTTTGCGCTCCTCCGCCAGCGATTGGAAAAAGGCGTTGATGGGCAGGTGCAAGGACCGCTCGCCCGGATTGGGAGCCAGGCGAAGTTTTCCCGCCTCCAGGCGCACGCAGTGGCTGGCGGGGGCTACATAAACATGATTGGCCAGCGGAACGCATCCATCGGCGATCTCTTGTACGGGCATGGCTGTGGAACGTTGGAGTAGCTGCGCCAGCAAGCTCTTGTGATCCGGCTGAAGATGCTGGATGAGGACGAAAGCCATACCGGTGTCCGGCGGCACCGCGATCAGAAACTGGGTGAACGCGTCGAGCCCGCCGGCGGAAGCCCCAAGTGCCACAATGGGAACAAGCGGAGGGGCGGTGGAAACAGAAGGGGACGGAGGCGGCCTCTTGGCGCTGCGGGGCATATCCGCAATTCTGCTACTTCCGCAACGGGATGTCACACCAAATCGCGGCCACTTGCCCGCGCAGAGGAATCAGGTGAACCTCTCCACGCTTTATTGAATGCACCGCCGGCGTCGCTGCGTTCACCACTTGCAGCGCCGTGGCGAGCAGGCGGGCGCAGTCACCTGGATCGAGGTGCAGGCGTTCCGGCGAAACACCGGCGGTCGGATCACCGCGCAAACGAAAATGGCGGCTGGCAGCCTGGTTCCAGCCAACAACGCGGCTCCCCGCCGGTGTCGAGGCTGCGGGTTCGAAAAACACGACCGGCAGCGGCAGTTCGGAGAGCAGCAGGCTCCACTCCTGGTCAAGAACGAAGTTGCGTCCCAACTCGGCACGCAGCCGATCGTTCTCCCAGGCATACGCTTCAATCATGGAATCACGGCGTTCACTGGCCGCGTCGAGTTCCTCGTGCAGAGCTTCGATTTCGACGCTGGCGAGACGGAGCCCGCCGTGGTCGTTCTCAATGGCCTGTAACTGGGCGCGCAACTGGTGTTCGGAGCTGCAATCGCGAGCCTCGATCATAACCGTTGCCGGGCAGGTCGAGTTGCCCAGCGCGCAAAAACGAAAGCGCACATGCTCCGGAACGAGCATGAATTCCGCGGGCATCGATGCCTCCAGCAGACGCTCCAGGCCGGGGTGCTGTTGCCACAACGGGCTGGATGCGATCGGCTGTCCGCAGGCATCGGCGAACCGCATTTTCAGCAGCGCGGCGGCGGCAAAATTGAGCGCCACGATAACACCGGTGTGGTCAATTAGAATGACCGCCGCATCTAAACGATCAAGGATCACCTGGTACGAGTTGGCAATCGCGCGCTGGATCGGCGACTTCACGGACTTCGTGGACGCGCGGCGGGACTGCATGATTGCTCCATCGTACTCCGGTTGGGTCACCTTGCAACTTCACGGTGAGTGTGTATAATTTCACTTGTCCCCAACCCAATTGTAAGGAGTGCTTATGACGCAAGAAAACGAGTCAGGGCATTTGGTGGCGTTATTGGGAATGGCGCGTCAGCCGCGGGTGCGGCAGCGGCTGCGGGAACTTTCAACGACGGTGCCGCGCATGGCGCGCGCCTCGATGCAGTCCCTCTTATTCGAATGTACCGAGTTGGTGGTTCGAGATGCCGCAACCACACTGTCCGCGTCACTGGATACGGACTTCAGCCAATATGTTGCCTTCCATACGCCCACGGAAACCGCTGCCGAGATTAGAACGCCGATGGCGGTGTTGCGCCGCTTGGACCGCGTCTGGGGCGGCCCCCCGCTCGTGCAGTTGGACATACTCCGGGATTGGAAATTGACCTGGCCCGGGCCCTCGGCCGGTCGGCTTCTGGTCATGCGCGGGAAGGTCTCTTTGGATGGCAAGAGTGTGCCTGCCAACCAGTTGACTCAGATCGAGACCGGCTCGACATTGCTGGCCGCGCCCGGCGCGCTCATCTTATGGCGGCGCTCGCTGGTTGGCGCGCTGCTCGACGCCGCGGCCGTGGCCGGTCTGGACCCGGGCGAGATTCTCAAGGCGGCGGCGGGTAGCTCGCGTCTTCGGATCAATCCAACCACCCGGGTGGTGAAGCTCCGCGATCGAGCGGTGCGGCTGACCTTGCGCGAAAGCGCGGCGCTGGATCTGCTGAGCCGTAAGGTTGGCGCTCCTGTAACCCGTCACGAATTGGCCAGCGCACTGGCCTTATCAGACGAACGGGGCCTGGATCGGGTAATGTTGGGTCTGCGCAATAAGCTGGGCGACGGCTGGATTACCACCGTGTACGGAGTCGGCTACGCGCTCGACAGCTAAAGACCGAGAGCGGGCGCTATGGCCCGCATGGCCTCGAGACAGGTGGCGATGTGTTGCGGCAGCGGAATTTGCAGTTCGCGGGCGCCCTGGTCAATGTCCGTGCGGCTGACCGAGCGGGCAAAAGGCTTGTCCTTCAGCTTGCGCACGACACTTTCCGGCGTTACCTCGGCCAGGGTGCGGCTGGGCTTGACCAGAGCGCAGGCGGTTAGAAAGCCGCTGAGTTCGTCGCAGGCGAAAAGTGCGATATCGAGCGGGGACTCGCGCTTGGCGCCGGTGACATCGCAATGGGCAAGAATGGCGTGGCGCATCGCTTCGGGATAACCGAGCTCGGTCAGGATGCGGTTGCCTTGCAGCGGATGATCGGGAACCTGGGGCCAGCGTTCGTAATCGAAATCATGCAGCAGCCCGGTGATGCCCCAGAAATCGGCTTCGCCCGCCGGCGCGTAGGCGCGCACCGATGCTTCGACCGCGAGGGCGTGCTTGCGCAAGCTCTCAGACTGGGTGTACTCGTGTAAAAGGGCGAGCGCGCCGCTGCGGCTCACGCTCCCCAATGCGTAGTCGCTGGGCATTACAGGTTGAGCGCTTCCTTAAACGTGCCACGCTGATTTTCAATTTTCCGCTGCAGCATCATGATGGCGTAGATGAGCTGTTCCGGGCGCGGCGGGCAGCCCGGAACATAGACATCCACGGGAATCACCTGGTTGACGCTTTGCACCAGTGCGTAGTTGTTGAACACGCCGCCGGAGGTGGCGCAGGCGCCCATCGAAATCACGTACTTGGGCTCGGGCATCTGTTCGTACAACTGCTTAATCACCGGGGCCATCTTTTGCGCCACGCGCCCCGCGATGATCATGAGGTCGGACTGGCGCGGCGAGGGGCGGAACACCTCGGCGCCGAATCGGGCGATATCGAAGCGCGCCGCCGACATGGACATCATCTCGATGGCGCAGCAGGCGAGACCGAACGTCATCGGCCAGATGGAGTTCTTGCGCACCCAGTTCACCGCCTTGTCCAGTGACGTGAGGACGACGCCCTCGGGAGCTTGCGCGCCGTAGAAAACCTGGCGGCTGGAGTCGTGGGGATCGAGGTTTAGGTAGCGTTCCTGGCCGAGGGACATGAGATTAGTATACCGCCTGGATAGTGTACGCTTGAGGGCTATGGACCTGGTCAGTGTACAGAATTTGCGCAAAAGTTACGGCAAGTTGGAGGCTGTGAGGGGGGTTAGCTTCAACATTCCTGAACGTACGATTTTCGGACTGCTGGGTCCGAACGGGGCGGGAAAAACCAGCATTATCGAAATGATTGAGGGCCTGCGGGTGCCCGACAGCGGCACGGTCGAGGTCTGCGGATTGCGGCCGATTGAGGATGCCATGCGGGTGCGGCAGTTGCTGGGGGCCCAACTGCAGAGCACTTCCCTGCCCGACAAAATACGCGTGCGCGAGGCCTTCGACCTGTTCGCCGGATTTTATGCCCAGCCCGCCGGCGTCGACGATCTGCTGGACTGGGTGGGGTTGCGCGAGAAATCGAACACCTTTTTTCAGTACTTGTCGGGCGGCGAGAAACAGCGCGTGGCGCTCGGGTTGGCGCTGGTCGGCAACCCGAAAATGCTGTTCCTCGATGAGCCCACCACCGGGCTCGACGCCAAAATTCGCCGCGAACTGCACGAGTTGATCTTGCGGATCCGCGATCAGGGCAAGAGCATCCTCATTTCGACTCACTATATTGAGGAAGCCGAGAGGCTATGTGACAAAGTCGGAATCATTGATCGCGGGCAGTTGCACGCCATCGGGCATCCCCGGCAATTGATTGAAGATCAGGGCGAGGGCGACCGCCTGGAACTGACCCTGCGCGACGCCGTCGGCGAGGCGGAACTGGCGGCTTTGCCGGGAGTGGATCGGGTGCAGGCGGTCGATGGCACCTATGTGCTGCGCGGCAAGAGCGGAGGCAAGATGTTGGCCACCGTGGCGGTCTATGCCGACCACGCCGGAAACGAATTAATGGAAGCGCGCATTGCGCACACCTCCCTCGAGGACGTGTACCTGAGCTTGACCGGACGGAGGATTGGCGAATGAAGACCGTACTCAAAATGGCTTGGATGAATGTTCTGCTCAGCTACCGGGTGCGCATCGCATTTTTCTTCACCTTCATCTTTCCAATGATGTTTTTCTTCATTTACTTCTCCCTCTTCGCGAAGGGGCATCCTCAGACCGTCGAAGCGCTGATGGGACCGCTGATCAGCTTTTCGGTGATCAGCAACGCCCTGTTCGGTCTCAGTGTGCAGTTGGTGACCATGCGTGAGCGCGACATGCTGCGCCGTTACCACTTGGCCCCGCTTAGCCCGGCCACCATGGTGGGCAGCCGTTTGCTCAGCAACTACCTGTTGTTCATGCCTTTGGTCGTGGTGCAGTTCCTCCTGGCGATCTGGATCTATAAAATGCCGGTGCAGGGATCGTTGTGGGCGCTCGCCGTCATCTTTTCGCTGGGCTACCTGGCGCTGGGCGCCATCGGGCTGGTGGTCGCCGGGATCGTGGACACGGTGCAAGAGGCAACCGTGTGGAACCAGATTTTGTTCTTCGGTCTGCTGTTTCTGACCGGGACCACGCTGCCGTTAGCCAGCCTGCCGGTCTTCATTCAGCATCTGGCTTTGTTCATGCCGCCGACTTTGATGATTTTGGGCAGCGCCGGGGTGATGCTCGGCGGACAGGGATTTTCCCAGAATCTGCCCGAAATTGTGGGGCTTTTGCTCATCACAGTCTCCTGCGTCGGCCTGGGCGTGGCGCTGTTCCGCTGGGAAAAGGAAGAGAAAACCACCCGCCGGAGCCGGATGCAAGCGGCCTTGGCGCTGATTCCGCTGATTGTTGTCGGACTTTGGCTCAACTACTCCCCCAGCTTCCAAAAAGTCAACCAGCAGTATTTGGCGGCGAGTTCGCAAGCCTACCAGCGCTGAGGCCTCCACCCACATTCCGGCGTCGCGCTCAAGCGGGTCGCGCGGCGGCAGCCGCGCGGGGCCCCGTGCCTATCAACGTTCCGCGGTTTGCCAAATACCGCCGGGATCATCTATAGTGCGCGTTATGCGTACACTCTCACTTTCGGCTGGTATCCTCCTGGCCGCCTCCCTGCTGGCGGCGCAAACGCCGGCGAACCTGTCGCAATTGCAATGGCGCTACATCGGCCCGCCCGGCAACCGCACCGACGCTGTGGCTGGAGTGCCGGGGGATCCGATGACCTACTATTCGGGCACGGCGGCCGGCGGCGTCTTCAAGACCACCGATGGCGGCATGCATTTCCGCCCCATCTTTGACGCGGAGCCGGTGATGTCCATTGGGGCGCTAGCGGTGTCGGACAGCGATCACAACGTGGTGTGGGCGGGGACGGGAGAGTCGTTCTTTCGCAGCCACGTTTCAATTGGCGCCGGGGTCTACAAGTCCACTGATGCAGGTGCGACTTGGAAACTGATGGGTTTGGAGAAGACGGGCCGGATCGCGCGCATCGTGATTGACCCGAAGAATCCGGAGACGGTGCTGGCGTGCGCGATGGGAACTCTCTATGGCCCGCAGCCGGAGCGCGGGGTTTACCGCTCGACTGACGGCGGGAACACGTGGGCGCTGACGCTGCACGTCGACGACAACACGGCCTGTTCGGAGTTGGCGATGGACCCTTCGAATCCCCGCATTCTGTTTGCCGGCATGTGGCAGTTCGAGGATAAGACCTGGGGCCAATCCAGTGGCGGCCCGGGAAGCGGACTGTTCAAGTCCACCGACGGCGGGCAGCACTGGACCAGGCTGCAAGGCCATGGCCTGCCGCCGTTTCCCTGGGGCAAGGTCAATGTGGCCATCGCGCCCTCGAATCCGCAGCGCGTGTACGCGATGATCGAGACCGGCGACGGGTTTGTAATTGACGGTAGGAAGACGACTCCGGGCGTGCTCTGGTCCTCCAACGACGACGGCGCCAACTGGCAGTTGATGAGCACCAACGACGGCCTGCAGAGCCGCACCCATTACTACAACCGGGTCGAAGTATCGAGCGACAACGAGAACGAGCTCTATTTCATGGGCAACACCTACTACCATTCGCTCGATGGCGGCCGGACGGTAACCCAGACGGCATCGCCGGGCGGCGACAACCACGACGTCTGGATCGATCCCAAGGATGCCAACAATATCGCTGTCGCCAACGACAGCGGCATCAGCATTACCCACGACCGTGCGGCCGTTTGGAACCACGTGCAGCTTCCCATTGCGCAGATGTACCACGTGACCACGGATAACGCGATCCCCTACCACGTCTTCGGCAACAAACAGGACGGCTCCAGCTACATGGGCCCCAGCCAGACCGGCGCGGCCGGCCGCGGCGGCCGCGGCGGCGGACGCGGAGGTGCGATTGCGCTCGGCGGACCCATACCGAGCTCGGATTGGAAATCGGTGGGCGGCGGCGAAAGCGGCTGGGCTCAGCCCGACCCCGTGGACAACAATATCGTCTGGTCGAGCGGCAGCGGCGACGGCTCCATGGGCGGCATCGTCACCCGCCTCGACCTTCGCACCGGTCAAATCCGAAACGTCGAAATCTGGCCGGATGACACCCTCGGCGCCAACGCGTCGGAGGTGAAATACCGTTTCATGTGGGAGTTCCCCCTGACGATATCGCCGTTTGACCACAACACGCTCTATGCGGGCAGCCAGTTTGTCCACGAAACCCATGACGGCGGACAATCGTGGCAGATCATCAGCCCGGACCTGACCCTGAACGACAAGAGCAAGCAACAGAACTCGGGCGGCCTGACCCAGGACAATATTGGCGTTGAGTATTTCGACACCGTGTTTTCGATTGCCGAATCCCCCAAGCAGCGGGGCCTCATATGGGCCGGCACCAACGACGGCCTCGTGCAGCTCACGCGCGACAACGGCAAGAACTGGACCAACCTCACCGCGAATCTGCCGGGGTTGCCGAAGTATATGACGATCAGTAATATCGAGCCCTCGCACTTCGCGGCGGGTACGGCTTATCTCACTGCGGATGGGCATCAGGTGGACAACCGCGATCCGTGGGTGTACAAGACGACCGACTTTGGCGCGACCTGGACCAAGATCACCAACGGATTGCCGATTGCCGCCAACGGGTACGCACACCAGGTGATCGAAGATCCAGCCCGCGAGGGGCTGTTGTTTCTCGGCACCGAGGGCGGCGTCTACGTTTCGTTCAACGCGGGCGGTGAATGGCAGCCGCTGCAAAATAATTTGCCGCATGTGCCCGTCTACGGGCTGACGGTGCAAACCGCCGCGCATGACCTCGATATCGCAACCTACGGTCGCGGTTTTTGGATCATGGACGACATCACCCCGCTGGAACGCGCCGCGGCGGCGGAGACGGCTGGGCTGCTGCCGATTCGGCCGGCCTATGAGTTCCGGGGCTCAGGCGGGGGATTTGGCGGTGGCAATGACAACACCCAGGGAAACAATCCGCCGGCGGGCGCCGATATCGACTACTACCTGCCGGAAGCGGTGCGCGGTCGGGCTCAGATTTCCATTGTGGATGCCGCTGGCGCGACGGTTCGCACGCTCAACGGACCGGCGGCGGCGGGCGTGAACCGCGTCTGGTGGGATTTCAGAGCCAATGCCGGGCGCCCGATCATGGTGCGCACCGTGCCGGCCAATATGCCGAGCGTTACACTCAACGCCAACGGCGAGCGCCCAGCCCCGTCGGTGACGCCGATCACGCTCAACGAGCCGCCGGGCGCCTACACCGTGAAGCTCACGGTCGGCGATGTGCAATCAAGCCAGCCGCTCGAAGTGCTGAAAGACCCGCGCTCGCCGGCGACACCGGCCGACTTCGCGGCGCAATTCAAGTTGGAGCAGGCGATACAGGCCGAAATGAACGAATACACCGCCCTGCTCGATCATGTCGAGGCCCTGCGGGTCTCGCTGCACGCTCAGGATGTGGTTCTATCGCTCGATCCGCAATCGAGCGCCAAACGCGAAACCATTGCCGCCACGGACCAGAAACTGGTGGACCTGGAAGGCAAGCTGTTCAAGAACCAAATCACCGGTCAGGGCGAGGATGAGGACCGCGAGGCGCCGGCGCTGGGCGATGAGATCGATCATTTGTTCAGCGAAGTTGCGAGCGGCGATTTCCAGCCCACCACGCAAGAGGTGGAAGTGAACCAACTTTTGGTCGAGAAACTGGCGCAGCTCAAGGCTGAGTTCGCCACAATCTCGGGCACACGGTACAAGTGAGGCGGCTCGTACTCCTCGCCTGCCTGGGACTGGGGCTGCCTCTCCTCGGGCAAAGCGTGGACGCCGCGGTTGGCATCGGTACCGCCGCCGCCGGCCACTTCAGCGGCGGCGCCTGGCCGAGCGTCGCCCTGACCGGCATGTTCAATCAACACGTTGGCGTTGCAGGCGAGTTTGTCGTGCGGACATCGTCGCCGCGCAATGCATTTAACGCCCCAAATTATCGGCCGAAAACGATGGACTTCAATTTAGCGCTGCGGCCCACCCGAAAGGCTTGGACACCGGAACTGCAGCTCGGGTACGGGCGGTTGGTTACCGAGCCGAATAATGGCGACGAAATCGCCTGTTTACAGACGCCCTGTGCGCTACCGCCTGCGGTTTGGAAGAATGCGGCGCATTTGGGGGTGCTGGCGAAGACCTACCTCAGCCACGGCGCATTCCTACGGCTGGAGTTCCATCAGCTCATCGGCAAGAACATTGATCACCCCAGCCGCTTTGCGATTTCCGTGGGCTACACATTCGGCAAGTAACAGAAATTGCGGCGACCCGGAACGGCATCACGCGTGAGCCGCGACGTTTGAGTTTGTCAATCTGGCGTGGCCCCACCTCGATGCTCTGATTTGGCCCCACCCTCGGGACGGTTGTCGTAAGCCAGGACGGCGCCGGAGCGGAGGGCCGCCGGAGGCGGACCGGAGCGGAGG